>FWWL01000695.1_pt1 | contig 89868 bp, 86 predicted proteins | sample 2228331 | NCBI WGS metagenome assembly FWWL01 (sample SAMEA103939775, study PRJEB20133) | metagenome | reverse complement strand
CCAGCGCCGCGGCCGCGGCCACCACGGCGCCTGCGGCCGCCACGCGCGCCCGCCGACCCCAGCCTGCTCGCTCCCGCAGACCGCGCGCAACGGCCAGGATCTGGGCCTCCAGGTCGGGCGGGGGGGCCGGCCTGGGGAGATCCGCAAGCAGGCCCCGGACCCCCACGAGCTCCCGGTACAGCTGCTGCGCCCGCGGGTCCTGGCGCAGCCACGCCTCCACCTCCCGGCGCTCCTCGGGGGTGACCTCGCCGTCCACGTACGCGCTCAGCAGGCGTTCGTCCCGCCGCCTCACCCGGCTCCCTCCCTGGAACGGAGCAGCGGCGCCAGCCGGTCCCGGAGGAACCGCCGCGCCCTGTGCAGCCTCGACTTCACGGTCCCCAGGGGCAAGTCCAGAATCTGGGCGATCTCCTCGTACGCAAACCCCTCCACGTCGCTCAGCAGCACCACCGCCCTCAGCTCCGGCGCCAGTTGCAAAAGCGCCTGCTGCACCCGGGCGTCCACCACCGGGTCCACCACCAGGGCCTCCGGGTTCCCGGAAGGGTCCGCCACCGCGCGCTCCACCTCCCCGCCGGAGGGGGTGAGGGCAGGCTGGTCCAGGGACTCCACCCGCAGCCGCCTGCGGCGCAGGGAGTCGATGAACAGGTTGGTCACGATGCGGTACAGCCAGGCGTCCAGGGGTACCCCGGGCCGCACCCGGTCCAGGGCGCGCAGGACCCGCAAAAACGCCTCCTGGGTCAGGTCCTGGGCGTCCGCGGTGTTTCCCGTCATCCGGTACGCGAGGTGGAACACCTGCCGGCTGTACCGGCGGACGATCTGCTCGAACGCCTCCGCCTGCCCGTGGGCGTCAGCCGGCCGCGCTTCGGGAGGAGCCAAGAAGGCTTCCCTCGCGATCCCCACGCTTCTGCGTACGCACCGCACCCCTTTTGGGTTCCGGTGTTGGTCTTCTGCGCGCCGCCCCCCGCTCCTACCGGCCAGGCCTAAGGCCTCAGGGGACCCGTACGTAGCGCCTGAGCCGTTCCAGCCGCTTGGGCCCCATCCCCTTCACCCGCAGGAGGTCCTCCAGCCGGCCGTACTGTCCGTAGCGCGACCGGTCCTCCACGATGCGGCGTGCCAGCACCGGCCCGATTCCCGGCAGCCGCTCCAGCTCCTCCACGGTGGCCAGGTTCAGGGACACCGGACCGGGTGGCGGGGACACGGCAGGCTGGGGCGGCGGCAGGGGCTGCGCGGTGTCCCGGACCGTCACCGGGCCCGGCCGTGGCCCAAGCCACGACACCGCAAGGCCGGCCAGCACCGCGGCGCAGGCGGCCAGCAGCACGGCCAGCTCGTTCCGGGTGAACTGCGGCATCCCGTAGGAACGAACGCCGCGTGCACGCCGTTTTGACGGCTACCCCCCGGTCTCCGCGTGGGCCGGCTCCAGGACGATGTTCACCACCTTGCCGGGCACGTACACCACGTCCCGGACCACGCGCCCGTCCAGGTGCTGCCGGACCCGCGGGCTCGCCAGGGCCAAAGCCCGGGCTTCCGCCTCCGGCAGGTCCGCGGGCACCGTCAGGCGGTCCCGCACCCGGCCGTCCACCTGCACCACCAGGGTCACCTCCGGCGCCCGCGCCAGCTCCGGGTCGTAGGCAGGCCAGGGCTGCGTGTGCACGCTGTACGGCCCGCCCAGCCGCTCCCACAGCTCCTCCGCTAGGTGGGGCGCCACAGGGGCCAGCATGAGGACCAAGGACCGGACCGCCTCGTCCCACGCGGGCGTCCCCGCCAGCAGGTCCCGGACGCGGGCCATGTGGTTGGTGAGCTCCATGAGGGCCGCCAGCGCGGTGTTGAAGCCGAAGCGCTCGAAGTCCTCCGTCACCTTCCGGATGGTGCGGTGGGTCCGGCGCCGCAGCTCCAGGGCCGCGTCTGGGACTTCCTGTCGCCCGGAGGGCGCCGGCGCGGTCACCAGGTCCCACACGCGGCGGAGGAACCGTGCCACCCCCTCGATGTCCCGGCTGCTCCAGGGACCTCCTTCCTCCCAGGGCCGCATGAACATGAGGTACGCGCGGACGGTGTCCGCGCCGTACTTCGCCACCTGCTCGTCCGGGTCCACCACGTTGCCGCGGGACTTGCTCATCTTCTCGCCGTCCTCGCCCAGGATCACCCCCTGGTTGAACAGGCGCACCATGGGCTCCCGGAACGGCACAAGCCCCAGGTCTGCCAGGGCCTTGGTGAAGAACCGCGTGTACAGGAGGTGCATCACCGCGTGCTCCGCACCGCCCGTGTACTGGTCCACGGGGCACCAGTAGGCCACCTGCCCGGGGTCGAAGGGGGCGCGGTCCTCGTGCGGGGACAGGTACCGGTACTGGTACCAGGAGGAGTCCACGAAGGTGTCCATGGTGTCCGTCTCCCGCTCCGCGGGCCCCTGGCACCGCGGACAGCGGGTCCGCCGGAAGCCCTCGTGGTACTTCAGGGGAGACTCTCCCGTGGGCATGAAGTCCACGTCCTCCGGCAGGAGCACGGGCAGGTCCTCGTACGGCACGGGGACCGTCCCGCAGCGGTCGCAGTACACGATGGGGATGGGCGTGCCCCAGTACCGCTGCCGGCTGATGAGCCAGTCCCGCAGCCGGTAGTTCACCGCCCGCCTGCCGCGGCCGGTCTCCTCCAGCCACGCGACCACCTTCGGGATCCCCTCCGGTACGGGTGTGCCGTCGAAGGGCCCCGAGTTCACCATCCGGCCCGGCCCCTCGTACGCCGCGGCCAGGGGTTCCGGTAGCGTCTGCCCGGGCGGTTGGACCACCACGGGCACCGGCAGGCCGTACTTCCGGGCGAACTCGAAGTCCCGCTGGTCGTGGGCTGGAACCCCCATGATGGCGCCGGTGCCGTACCCCATGAGCACGTAGTCCGCCACCCAGATGGGGATGCGCTGGCCGTTGACGGGGTTCGTGGCGTAACTCCCCAGGAACACCCCGGTCTTCTCCCGTTCCGTGCTGAGGCGGTCGATCTCGCTCTGCCGGCGGGCCTGGTACGCGTACGCCTCCACCTCCGCCCGCCGGTCGGGTGCGGTGAGCACCGGAACCAAGGGGTGCTCCGGAGCCAGCACCATGAAGGTGGCCCCCCACAGGGTGTCGGGCCGGGTGGTGAACACCACCAGGGAGTGCTGCGAGCCGTCGGGGGCGTGGGCGGGGAAGGTGACCTCCGCCCCTTCGCTGCGGCCGATCCAGTTCCGCTGCATGGTCACGATGCGCTCCGGCCACTCCAGGCCGGAGAAGTCCAGCAGCTCGTCCGCGTACTTGGTGATGCGGAAAAACCACTGTTCCAGGTCCTTCTTCACCACGGGGGTGTCGCACCGCTCGCACCGGCGGTCCGAGCCCACCACCTGCTCCCGGGCCAGGGTGGTGTTGCAGTTCGGGCACCAGTCCACGGGGGCCAGGGCCCGGTACGCCAGGCCCGCCTCGTAGAACTTCAAAAAGAACCACTGGTTCCACCGGTAGTACTCCGGCTCGCAGGTCACGATCTCCCGGGACCAGTCGAACATGGCCCCCATGGACCGCAGCTGCCGCCGCATGCGCTCGATGTTCTGGAGGGTCCACGTCTTCGGGTGGATGCGGTGCTTGATGGCCGCGTTCTCCGCGGGCAGGCCGAAGGCGTCGAACCCGATGGGGAACAGCACGTTGTACCCCCGCATGCGCCGGTAGCGGGCGGCCGCGTCGCTGGGCGCCATGGCGTACCAGTGGCCGATGTGCAGGTCCCCGCTGGGGTAGGGGTACATGGTCAGGAAGTAGAACTTCGGCCGGTGGCTGCGGTCCGGGGTGCGGTACAGCCCGTCCGCCTCCCACCGGGCCTGCCACTTGGCCTCCAGGGTTCTGGGGTCCAGGCGCCCGCTCATCGCCCCCGCCCCCTTACTCGCCGGGCGACGTCACCTCGGACCGGCGGGCCGCCCGCACGGGCGTGAGCCACCCGTGCCGGTCCGGCGCCTTGCCTTCCACCACGTCGTAGAAGGCCCGCTGGACCCGCTCCGTCACCGGACCCCGCCGACCCTCCCCCACCGGCACCCGGTCCACGCTGCGCACCGGGGTGATCTCCGCGGCGGTTCCCGTCAGGAAGATCTCGTCCGCGAGGTACAGCATCTCCCGCGGCAGGGCCACCTCCCGGACCTCGTAGCCCATCTCCCGCAGGAGGGTGATGGCTACCTGGCGGGTCACCCCGGGCAGGATGGAGTGGGCCAGGGACGGCGTGTAGACCACCCCGTCCCGGACCACGAACACGTTTTCGCCGCTCCCCTCGCTCACGTGTCCGGCCACGTCCAGGGCGATGGCCTCCGCAAACCCCCCGTCCCGCGCCTCCATGGTCATGAGCTGGGAGTTGATGTAGTTGCCCGCGATCTTGGCCATAGCGGGGTGGGTGGCGGGTGCCATGCGCCGCCACGTGGACACCACCACGTCCACCCCCTGCTCCAAGGCCTCCGGCCCCAGGTACGCACCCCACTCCAGGGTGAGGATGGCCACCTCCACGGGGGCCCTGCGGGGATCCAGCCCGAAGGCGCCTGCTCCCCGGTACACCAGGGGCCGGATGTAGCAGGCGCGGTGCTCGTTGTGCCCTACGGTGTCCAGGATGGCTTGGGCGATCTCATCCGGGCCGTAGGGGATGTCCATGCGGAAGATCCGGCACGAGTCGAACAGGCGGCGCACGTGGGCCTGCAGGCACAGCACCGCGGGACCCTGCGGGGTGTCGTACGCCCGGATCCCCTCAAACACACTGCTCCCGTAGTGCAGGGCGTGCGCGGCCACGTGCACCGTGGCCTGCTCCCACGGCACCAGCTTGCCGTTGTGCCACACGTAGCGCCCCGGCGTCATCGCTCCTCCCCCGCCGCGCCCGGCGGCCGCGTGCTGGAAGTCCCCCGGCAAAACACACAAGCCTCCGCCCGACCCGGACGGAGGCCCACCTCCCCTGCAACCCTGGTGGAGCCAAGGGGACTCGAACCCCTGACCTCGTGCATGCCATGCACGCGCTCTCCCAGCTGAGCTATGGCCCCACAGCTGCCTGTCCTTTGTCCTTCCTGCGGGCTCCCAGGGTCCTGGCGGCCCTGCCCTCAGCCCGGAGGGGCCGCCCCCTCCATCCGCCACCCAAGTATACGGAGGCCGCCGCGCAGCGTCAAAGCTGCCTACTGCGGAGGCCGGACCACAAACGCCCCGGTCATGCCCTGGGCCGCGTGCTGGCCCACGCTGCACAGAAAGCTCACCTGGCCTGCGGCCACCCGAGGCACGGTGAACTCCACCTCCGCCCGCTTGCCTGCGTCCACGAACACGAACCGCCGGCCGTCCGTGGTGGTGCCCACGCGGAACTCCCCCCGCACCACCAGCTCCGCCTGGTTGAACAGCTCGGAGGCGAGGTTGTGGGGCCGCTGGGGGTCCTCGTTCACCAGCTCCAGCACCACCCGCTCGCCCGCCCGCAGCGGGACGACGTCTGGCTGGAACTTGAACGACACCATGGACACCCGGACCACCCGGGGCGCGGGTCCCGCGGCCGCTGCCGCCACCGCCAGGGCTGCCACCGCCAGCGCCAGTACCGCCCTCCGTATCACCTTGCCCTCCTCCCTTCGAGGCTGGTGTGCACCGGAAGGTGCCGGCCCCATGGAACCGGCAGGCTGTAACGGGGCGTTCACGAGAGGCGGTCAGCCGCCCAGGTAGGCCCGCTTCACCTGGGGGTTCTCCCGGAGCTGGTCCGCGGGGCCTGCCAGCACCACCTGTCCGGTCTGCAGCACGTACCCCCGGTGGGCCACCTGAAGCGCCATGTACGCGTTCTGCTCCACCAGGAGGATGGTGGTCCCCTGGCGGTTGATCTCCTGGATGGCGTCGAAGATCTGCTCCACCAGCAGGGGGGCAAGCCCCATGGAGGGCTCGTCCATGAGCAGCACCCGGGGACGGGCCATGAGCGCCCTGCCGATGGCCAGCATCTGCTGCTCCCCGCCGGACAGGGTGCCCGCCACCTGGTGCGCCCGTTCCTTCAACCTGGGAAACAGGGCGAACACCCGGTCCAGGTCCTCCCGGATCCCCTCCGCGTCCGTGCGGGTGAACGCGCCCATCTCCAGATTCTCCAGGACCGTGAGCTGGCCGAAGATCCGGCGCCCCTCCGGGACCTGCACCACTCCCCGCTCCACGATGCGGTGGGGAGGAGTCCGCGTGAGGTCCTGGTCCTCCAGGACCACGGAGCCCGAGCGGGGGCGCAGCAGCCCGCTGATGGTGTTGAGGGTGGTGCTCTTGCCGGCACCGTTGGCGCCCAGCAGGGCCACCACCTCCCCGCGCTCCACCTGCAAGGACACGCCCTTGAGGGCGTGGATGTTCCCGTAGTACACGTGCAGGTCGCGGACGTCCAAAAGCGGCATCTTACCCGAACGCCTCCGCCCGGACCTTCCGGGTACCCAAGTACGCCTCGATCACCCGGGGGTCGTTCTGCACCTCCTCCGGGGTGCCCTCCGAGATCTTCTCCCCGTAGTCCAGGACGGTCACCCGGTCCGAGATGGTCATCACCACCCGCATGTGGTGCTCGATGAGGAGGACGGTGATGCCCAGCTCGTCCCGCAGCCGGCGGATGAACTCGATGACCTCCTGGGTCTCCGCGGGGTTCATGCCCGCGGTGGGCTCGTCCAGCAGGAGCAGCCGGGGACGCGTGGCCAGGGCCCGGGCCAGTTCCAGCTTCCGCTGCTCCCCGTACGGCAGGTTGCGGGCCAGCAGGTCCCCGCGGCCCGCCAGGCCCACGAACTCCAGCAGCCGACGGGCTTCCGCGTGGGCCCACCTCTCCTCCCGCCGCACGGCCGGACTACCCAGCACCGCGCCCACCCAGCTGGAATGCAAGTGCATGTGCAGCCCCACCAGCACGTTCTCCAGCGCGGTCATGTTGGCGAACAGCCGGATGTTCTGGTAGGTGCGGGCCACCCCGAGGTGGGCGATCTCGTCCGGCCGTAGCCCGTCGATGCGCTGGCCGGAAACCCAGATCTCCCCCTCCTCCGGCCGGTAGAAGCCCGTGACGCAGTTGAACAGGGTGGTCTTGCCCGCGCCGTTGGGGCCGATCACGCTGTGGATGGTCCGCTCCTCCACGTCCAGGTCCAGGCTGCGGATGGCCACCAGCCCGCCGAACCGCTTGGTCATCCGGCGGGTGGACAGCAACGCCACCGCTACGCACCTCCCTCCGCGGGAGCTCCCTCACCGACCACGCCCACCTGTCTGGCCCCCTCTTCCTGGAAGGACCGCAGCTCCCGCCGCTGCGCCGCCGCGGGCAACAGGCCCTCCGGCCGCAGGAGCATCATGGCCACCAGGGCGGCTCCGTACACCAGGAACCGGAACTCCCCGAACTCCCGCAGCAGCTCCGGCAGGCCGATCAGGACCACGGAGCCCACGATCACCCCGGGCAGGCTCCCCATGCCGCCCACGATGATCAAGGCCAGCACCTGGATGGAGATGAGCAGCTGGAAGCTGTGGGGGAACACGGAGCCCACCATCACCGCGAAGATGGCTCCCCCGACCCCCGCGAACGCCGCCCCCAGACCGTACGCCAGGAGCTTGACGCTCACCAGGTTCACCCCCAGGGCTTCCGCCACGTCCTCGTCCTCCCGGATGGCCATCCAGGCCCTGCCCAGCCGGGAGTCCTGCAGCCTCCACGCCACGAAGGCCACCACCGCGGAGGCCACCACCGTGAGGTAGTACAGGTGCTGGGGGCCGGACAGCTCGAACCCTGCCAGCACCGGCTTGGGGATGCTGAGGACCCCCTGGGAGCCGCCCAGCCACGGGCGCAGGGCGTCCGAGAGGACCAAAAGCCGCACGATCTCCCCAAACCCGAGGGTGGCGATGGCCAGGTAGTCACCGCGGATGCCCAGCACGGGGATCCCCAGGATCACCCCCGCTACCAGGGAGATCAGCACCGCCACCGGCACCGCGGCCCAGAAGGACCAGTGGGCGATCCCGTGCTGGCCCACGGACGTGAGCAAGCCCACGGTGTACGCGCCGATGGCGAAGAAGGCCACGAACCCCAGGTCCAGCAGCCCCGCGAGTCCCACCTCCAGGTTCAGGCCGAGGCCCATCAACGTGTACAGCCCCACGATCACCAGCACCTGCGCGGTGAACGGACCGCCCGCCACGGGCAGCAGCGACAGCACGAGCAGGCCCACCGCCACCCACACGACGCGGGCCGTCCGCGGCGGGAGGGCAGCGCCCCGGGCCGCGGAGCGGGCCAGGGACCCTGCGGCCGCCACACAGAACACCGCCGCCGCCCCCTGGGGGGTGGGCCCTCCCCCGGTCACGAACAGCCAGTCCCGCACGCCCGCAAGGCCCTCGGGCTGCAGCACCAGGTGCACCAGCTCCTGGAACAGGGCAAACCCCAGGACCCCCGCACACCCCACCGCCACGGGCCGCACCCACCTCCCCCGTAGGTGAAAGGCCGCAGCCCCCACCAGCCCGAGCAGGCCTCCCACCGCCACCGCCACAGGCCACGCGGCCTGCGGCGGCCGGCCTCCCGACAGCAGCTCGAACAGCGCGGGGGAGGCGTTCACGAACATGGCCCGGATGTCCACCAGGGTGCGCACCCATACCAGCAGGCCCACCCAGAACCCCACCATGGCCCCCGCCACCAGGCCCCCCACAAGCCCGCGGGCCCGCGTGCCCTGCCCTCGGGCCGCCACCGACCCCGCGGCCAGGGGGAGGCCCAGCAGAAGCGCCTGCCCCGCGGACAGGACGCTGTCCACCACCCACCGGGCGTGCAGGGCCTCCACGAGCCCTGCCAGGCTCACGAAGCATGCCACCGCGCCGAACACCAGCCCCACGCGCCACACGGCTACGCCCTCTTGCCCGCCAGCCGCTCGCCCAGAATCCCCTGGGGACGGAAGATGAGCACCATCACGAGCATGGTGAAGGCGATCACGTCCTTCAGCTGGTAGGGGGCCGGGATCCCCAGCCCGTCCAGGAACAGGGCGGGCCCCACGGACTCCACCACCCCCAGGAACATGCCTCCCAGCATGGCGCCCGGGATGTTCCCGATGCCGCCCAGCACCGCGGAGGTGAACGCCTTGATCCCCGGCACGAACCCCATGAAGAAGTGCACCTGCTTGAAGACCAGGGCGTACAGGATGCCCGCAGCCCCCGCGGCCGCCCCCCCGATGGCGAAGGTGAGCACGATGATGCGGTCCACGTCGATCCCCATGAGGGCGGCCGCGTCCTTGTCCTCCGCCACCGCCCGCATGGCCTTGCCGAGCTTGGTCCGCATGACGAACTGGTACAGGAGGAACATGAGGACCGCGGCGCTCACCAGCACCACACCCTGGGTCCGGAGGACCCGCACGCCCAGCAGCGTCCACTGTCCGCGCAGGAGGTCGAACTCCGGGTAGGCGCGGAACCCGGACCCGTACAGCCCCCGGAAGGCGTACTGCAGGAAGAAGGAGGCTCCGATGGCGGTGATGAGGGGCACCAGGCGCGGGGCCCGGCGCAGGGGGCGGTACGCCACCCGCTCCACCAGCACCGCGACCCCCAGGGACACGGCCGCGGCCACCCCCACCAGCAGCGCCAGGGACAGCAGGGGGTGGCGGTTCAGGAACCCGGAGGCGGCCAGCGGCGCAGCCACGAAGTACGCGGTGTACGCGCCGCTCATGAACACCTCCCCGTGGGCGAAGTTGATCATGCGGAGGATGCCGTACACCATGGTGTAGCCGAGGGCGATGAGGGCGTAGATGCCGCCCTGCGCCAGGCCGAACACGAAGAAGTCCACCCACTGCTCCGCCGTGTAGCGGCCCAGGCGCAGGGTCCCCACCGTCCCCCACACCACCACCGCCACCACCGCCAGGCGGAACGCCCACAGGAAGGCGTCCACGAAGTTCAGCCGCCTCGTCACCGGACGCCACACACCCGCCGCCACGGGCCCCCTCCTCTGCGGCCGACACACAAGCGGGGGACGGGGCAGTCCCCGTCCCCCGCGAGGCCAGCTCGGTCCCTCACCGCTTCATGGACCAGACCTTCTTGGGGTCCGTACCCGGGTTCCACTTGGCCGGGTCCGCGGACATGGTCTGGTACACGGCGATCTTCGGGTCCGCGCAGTCGCCGTAGGGGTTGCAGGTCAGGTTGCCCGTGATCCCCGGGAAGTTCCGGGTGGCGAACAGCGCGTCCCGCAGCGCCTTCCGGCCGATGTAGGTGTTGCCCTGCGCGTCCTTCTTCGCCACCTTCTCGATGGCCGTGAAGATCATCATGGCCGCGTCGTACGCGTGGGCGTGGAAGGCAGACAGCGGCTTTTCCCCGTACTTCCGCTGGTGCTTGTCCAGGAACTGCTGGTACTTGGTCCCCAGCGCCTCCACGGACAGGTCCGGGCTGGAGTGGTACATGCCCCGGGCCGCCTCCCCCGCGGCCTTCCAGAAGTCCGGGGAGAAGGTGCCGTCCGCGCTCATCAGCCTGACGTTCTCCAGGCCGGAGACCTCCTTGGCCTGGCGGGTGATGTGCCCGCCCGCGGCGATGAAGATGGGGTAGTAGATGAGCTGTGGCCGGCCCGCGGCGATGCGGGTCAGCACGGGCCGCATGTCGGTGTCCGTGGGCGACACCGCCTCCTGGGAGGTGACCGTACCGCCCAGGCGCTTGAACACGTCCGCGAACACGTTCGCCAGCCCCTCCGCGTACGGGCTGCCGTCGTGAACGGTGGCCGCGCGCCGGGCGCCCAAGACGTGGTAGGCGAACTGGGCCGCCGCGCGTCCCTGCACCAGGTCGTTGTGCGCGGTGCGCAGGTAGCAGGCGTACTCCGGGCCCCGCTTGGGGTCTGTGAGCTTCGGCGCGGTGTTGGAAGGGGACACGGTCACGATCCCCGCCTTGCAGAGGATGGGCGCACCCGGTACGGCCTCGCTGCTGCAGCTGCTGCCCACCGCGGCCACGATCTGGCGGTTCGCCGCGAGCTTGGTGGCCGCGGTGGTCCCGCCCTCCGCGTTGCACCCCGAGTCCTCCCCGATGAGGCGGACGGGGTGACCTGCCACGGTCTTCTTGTCGTCGATGGCGATCTCGATGCCCCGACGGCTGTCCACACCCAGGCTGGCGTCCGGGCCGGCCACCACGAGCCAGTACGCGATGACGATGGGCTGCCCGCGCGCCACGCGGACCACGCCCCACTCGTCGGTCACCGGCCCCATGCGGACGGGTGCCGCATAGGTGGCCGCCCACGACGCCAGAGCGACCACCAGCGCCACCAGCACGGCCCAAACCGTCTTGGCCCTCCTCATGACTTCAGCCCCCCTTTGGCACAAGGTTTTTGGTCTACCGCGCAGAGGCGACGGCTGCCCTCCCGCTCGCTCACCTCCCTTCGAACGGACGTTTGCGAACCCCAGGCTGCCGACAGTAGCCTTCGCTGCGCGCCCCGCCACTCCTCCCGGCTAGCGGGCCAGCTGGCTGACGGGCACCAGCCGCAGCCCGGCCCGCTCCAGCTCCTCCACCGCCGAGGCCAGCACCTCCGGGGTGTGGGGCCGGTGGATGTGCCCGATGCCGACCGCGGACCCCAGGCGCCGCGCGTGATCCCCCAGCTCCAAGATACGGGCCCGCACCGCCTCCGGGGTAGGGTCGTTGTCCAGGAACACCGTCCGGCGCAGGATCCGCACTCCGAGCTGTTTGCCCACCGCCTCCACGGTGCTGTGCCGCGTGGTGCGGGAGTCCAGGAAGAACAGCCCCTCCTCCCGCACCACCTGCAGCACCGCTTTCATCACCCGCGGGTCCGCGGTGGCCCGCGACCCCATGTGGTTGTTCACCCCCACCGCGCCGGGCACCGCCCGCAGTGCCGCGCGGACAGCCCGAGCCACCTCCTCGTCCGACATGTCCACGCGCACCGCAGGCTCCCCCAGGGTCGCGGCCAGGGACCGGTCCTCCGGCTCCATGGGGAGGTGGACGAGCACCTCCAGTCCCGCCTGCTGTGCCCGCCGCGCCAGCTCTTCCGAGTACGGCAGGCCTGGGATCACCGCCACCGCCACCGGCCGCCCCACCCGCAGCGCCCGCTCTAGCTCCTCCAGCTGCATCCCCGCGTCGTCCAGCACCACCGCCACATGGGCAACAGCCGACCCCTCTTCCTGTGGGACCAGCTGCACCTGCAGCACCGGCAACGCTTTGCCCCGGTAGTCCAGGCCCACCTCCAGCACCTGCCCGCGGCCCCGGGGCTGGCTCGCCAGCAGCACCCCGCCCGCGTCCTCCGCGGCGCGGACCACCGCCCCCGTGGCGGCCTTCACGTTGGCGCCCGCGGGCAGCACCACCCGGTAGCGGGCGTGCCGCCACCGCAACGCCCCGTCCTCCCGCGCCTGCGCGCCCTCCGCCTGCCACCGTGCGCCCGCGGGCAGCGCCTGCAGGACCCGCGCCCGCAAGGAGGCTGCCTCCGGCTCTAGGTCCACCTTGGCCGCGGGCGGGGGGAGGGTGGGGGAAGGGGAGACGACGGCGGGTGGTGCCTGCGCGGGGCGGGGAATCGGCGGCCGCGGGAACCACAAGGCCACCCCCGCAAGCCCCACCCCCACCGCGGCAAGCCACAGCCACCTGCCTGGCCGGGTTCCTCGTCGCCTACGCACGCCACATCCCCCAGGTGCGCTGCACGGTCGGTGGGTACACAGCTGGCTACCGGTTCCGCAGAACCTCCGCGGCCTTGCGGAGCTGCTCCAGGCGGATGGCCTCCACCTCCCGGTCCGCCTTGCCCTCCACCCGGTCTCCCGCCACCACGTCCGGCTGGATTCCCCGGCGGTGGATGTCCCGCCGCTTGGGGGTCAAGTACTTTGCGGTGGTGATGGTGGCCCCACGGCCGCCCGGCAGGTCCACCACGGTGGTGATCACGCCCTTGCCGAAGGTCCGCTGGCCCACGAGCACCGCTACCCCGGTGTCCTGCAGGGCCCCCGCCAGGATCTCGCTGCACGAGGCGGTCCCCTCGTTCACCAGCACCACCACCGGCCTGCGGTACTTCTCCCGGGGCGTGGCGTGGACGGTGCGGGTACGGCCGTGGCGGTCCACCTCGTGCACGATGGGCCCCCGGGGGACGAACCAGTCCGCCACCGCGGTGCACTGGTCCACCAGCCCTCCGGGGTTGAACCGCAGGTCCAGGATCAACCCGCGGGCACCCTGCGCCTCCGCCCGGCGCACGTGGGTGCTGAACCGCTCCGCGGTGTCCTGGTTGAAGGCCAGGATGCGGACGTACGCCGCCTGCGCGGAGCGCACCACCGCGCGCTCCTCGTCCGTGAGCGCCTCCTCGCCCTGGACGCTGACCACCTCGATGCGGGCGCGGGTGATGGACACCTCGAAGGTGCGCTCGCCCCGCTGGATGCGCAGGCGCACCGTGGTCCCCTGGGGGCCCCGGATGCGGGCCACCGCCTCCTCGATGGGCATGTCCCGGGTGGGGACGCCGTCCACGTGGGTGATGTGGTCGCCCGCGCGCAGCCCGGCCCGCGCCGCGGGAGTGTCGGGGATGGGCGCCACCACCAGCAGGCGGCTGTTCTTCTTCTCGATGAAGATGCCCACCCCGAAGAAAAAGCCCCGGAAGTCCTCGCGGAACCGCCGGTAGCCCTGCTCGTCGAAGAAGGCGGTGTACGGGTCGCCCAGCGCCTGCAGCATGCCCCTGGCGGCCCCGTCGTACAGCTTCCGCCAGTCCAGGCCGCGGTCGATGTAGCTGCGCTGGAGGTGGTCCGCCAGGGCCTGCAGCATCCGTTGCCCTTCCGTGCGGGCGTCCGCCGCCGCGGCCTGTCGCAGCCCCAGGGCGTAGCCCGCGGAAAAGGCCAAGGACAGCACCACTAGGACGGCTGCGGCCGCGGCGGCCGTGTGGCGACGACTCATGGCGCCCCTCCGCCCTGTCCCCAAGACCTCCCGGCCCTTCTCCCTCACCGCAAGGGATCCACCGGGCGGCCGTGGACCCGGATCTCGAAGTGCAGGTGGGGGCCCGTGCTGTAGCCGGTGCTGCCCACCCGGCCCACCACGGTGCCGGGAGCCACCCGCTGGCCAGGGCGGACCTGAATGGAGGAAAGGTGGCCGTAGAGGGTGGCAAGGCCGTCGCCGTGGTCGACCACGACCAGTTTACCGTAGCCGCCAAACCAGCCCGCGAACACCACCGTCCCGCCGGATGCGACCCGCACGGGGGTACCCCACGGCGCCCCGATGTCCACCCCGTGGTGCATGCGGACGATCCCGAACAGGGGGTGGCGGCGGACCCCGAACCGCGAGGTCAGGGGGCCGTAGACCGGCCACCCCAGCCCCCCGCGCAGACGCCACCGGGGTAGGGCCGGGCCAGGCGGCGGGGCCAGGCGCTGGAGCATCTGTTCCAACCGTCGGGAGTCCTCCTCCAGCTCCTCCACCAGCCGCTCGTACGCAGCCCGCTCCCGCTGCACCCGGTCCAGAAGCCGCCGCTTGCGGGCTTCTTCCTGGTCCACGGCCCGGCGCCGGTCCGCCACCTGGACACGCAGGCGTTCCAGCTCCCCACGCTCGTGCGCCAGCTGCTCCCGCAGGCCCTGCCACCGCCTGCGCTCCTCCACGGTCCGGCGCACCAGCTCCGCGTCCTCCCGCACCACGCGGCCCAGGAAGTCCAGGCGGGTGAGGAAGGTCCCCAAGTCCCCGGACAGCAGGAGCACGTCCACGTAGCCCGCCCTGCCCCACCGGTGGATGGCCCGGACCCGGTGTTCCAGTCGCTGCTGGAGGCGGTCTAGCTGGGCCCGGGCGGCGGCCTCCCGCACGCGGGTGGTGGCCTCCTGCGCCCGCAACCGCCGGAGCCGCCGCTCCAGCTGCCGCAGCTCCCGCTCCAGCTGCTCCCGGGTCTGCTCGATCCTCTCCAGCTCCCCCAGCACGCTGCGTTCCTGGCGCCGCACCTGGCGGAGCTCCTCGCGGGTCCGCTCCAGCTGGCGGCGGACCTGTTCCAGCTCCGTCCGGCGGTCCCGCAGCCCCTGGGCGTGCGCGCCTAGCTGCCAGGCCAGGGCCGCGGCCAGCACCACCAGGTACAACCCAACCCTCACGGCCGGGCGCACCGACCCAGGGACAGGGCCGCACCCAGCAGCCCCACACACACCCCGGCCCCGAACAGGCTGGCGGCCAGGGGGACGGCCACCTGCCCGGGCACCACCAGGGGCAGGAACGGCCACGCCTCCTGTAGCTTCCCCGCGCTCCAGGCGTAGAAGGCCACCCAAAACGCCGCGGCGCCTGTCGCGGCCACCAGCCCCTGCACCGTCCCCTCCACCAGGAACGGCCACCGCACGAACCACTCCGTGGCGCCCACCAGCCGCATGATCTCCAGCTCCCGGCGCCTGGCGAGGACCGTCAGGCGCAGGGCGTTGGTGCTGACCACGGTGGCCACCGCCGCCAGGCTCAGGGTCACCGCCGCGCCCGCGGCCCGCACCAGCCGGGTCAGGGCCAGCACGCGGCCTGTGGCGTCCTGGCCGTCGGCCACCTCCACCACCCCCGGCACCCCCCGCAGGGCGCGCGCCAGGGCCAAAAGGTCCTGGCCCGTGCGGGGCCGCACCTCCAGGGTGTGGGGCAGCGGGTTCCGGCGCACCACCTCCCCCAACTCCACCCCGCCCAGCGCCTGCTCGAGCCTGCGGAGGGCCTCCTCCCGCGGCACGAACACCACCTCCCGCGCGCCGGGCAGCGCCGCCGCGGCCTTCCGCGCGAGTTCCACCTCCGCGGGCGATAGCGCGTCGTGCAGGTAGGCCACCACCACCAGCTGTTCCTCCACACGGGCGGCTACGGCCTGGAGGTTCCACAGGGTCACCAAAGCGCCCCCGAAGGCCACCAGGGCCACCAGGATGGAGCTGGAGGCGGCCGCGGACATGAGCCCGTTCCGCCGGAACCCCACCACCCCTTCCCGCACCAGGAAGGCCCAGGAGGCCAACACGGCCTTGACCCGAAGAGCGCCGGGCACCCGGCGCGGAGCGGGCTGGGGTCTGGCCCCCAAGCGGTCAGGGAAGGGTACCAGGCTTCGCATAGCGCCCTTGTACTTCGTCCCGCACCACCCGTCCCTCGTGCAGCTCCACCACCCGGCGGCGCAGGATGTCCACCACGGTCTTGTTGTGGGTGGTCATGACCACCGTGGTACCCCGCAGGTTGATGCGGGACAGCAGCTGGACGATCTCCCACGAGGTGTCCGGGTCCAGGTTTCCCGTGGGCTCGTCCGCCAGCAGGACACGGGGGCTGTTGGCCAGGGCCCGTGCGATGCTCACCCGCTGCTGCTCCCCGCCCGAAAGCTGTGCGGGAAACGCGTCCGCCCGGTCCCGCAGCCCCACCAGTTCCAGGGCGGCCCGGACGCGCCCGGGGACCCACTCCGGAGGCGTCCCCACCGCGCGCAGGGCGAAGGCCACGTTCTCGTACACGGTGCGGTCGGCCAGCAGCTTGAAGTCCTGGAACACCACGCCCAGCTGCCGGCGCAGCAGGGGCACGCGGGAGGGCTTCATCCGTCCCACGTCCCACCCCGCCACCTGTACCCGGCCTCGGCTGGGTGTTTCGTCTCGGTACAGCAGCCGCAGGAGGGTGGACTTGCCCGCGCCGGTGGGCCCCACCACGAACACGAACTCCCCCTCTTCCACCGAGAGGGAGACGTCACACAGGGCTACCCGCCCGCCGGGGTACAGCTTCCAGACGCCTTCCAGCTCGATGAGGGGCACGTCCGCACTCCGTCGCAACACCGCGTCGGCTGGTGGGGTGTTCGGCCTGGGCGGGTGCGAATCCTGCCGTCTGCCCTCACCGGCGGCCCAACAACCGCTCCAGGTCCCAGCCGGGCAGGCTGGACAGCAGGGTGGGGTGGGTGAGGTCCATCTGCAGCGGGGTCACGGACACGAATCCCTGGCGGAGGGCGTGGCTGTCCGTACCGGGCTCGGCCTCCTCGGGTGCGGTCCGCTCTCCCGCGATCCAGTAGTACGGCCGGCCCCTGGGGTCGGTGCGCCGCTCCAGACGGCTGCGGTAGCGGCCGCCGCTCTGCCGCGTGACCCGCACCCCGCGGATCTGGCCCACCTCCAGGTTCGGCACGTTCACGTTCAGCAGGGCGTCCGGCGGCATGCCCCGGCGGTGGACCTCCTCCGCCAGGGCCGCGGCGAACGCCGCCGCCACCTCGTACCGGGGATCCCGCTCCGCGTCCAGGGACACCGCGATGGCAGGAATGCCCAGGATGGCCGCCTCCATGGCCCCGGAGACCGTCCCGGAGTACGTGAGGTCGTGGCCGATGTTGGGCCCCAGGTTGATCCCGCAGAGCACCACGTCCGGCCGGGCCGGCAGAAGCCCGTACACCGCCAGCACCACGCAGTCCGCGGGTGTGCCTGTGGCAGCCCACGCGGCCGCCCTGGACCCCGGGATCTTGGCCTCCGTGGCCCGCAGGGGCTTGTGCAGGGTGATGGAGTGGCCGCTGGCGGAACGGTCGTGGTGGGGCGCCACCACCGCCACCTCCCCCACCCGCTCGCAGGCACGCACCAGGGCGTGCAGGCCTTCCGCCTCGATGCCGTCGTCGTTGGTGATCAGGATGCGCACGCTTCAGAGGGCCCACGGAGGCTGGCGCCCGGGGCAAGGCCGCGGGCGCACACGGCACCTCACGGGCCTGCGCGGTCCTGCGGGACGGGCCCGTCCCCTTCCGCGGTGGAGGCCTCCACCCACGCCCGGTACGGGGGGAAGGCGTCCTCCACGGGCACCGCCACCACCTCGGGCACCGTGTAGCTGTGGAGGCTCCGCACGCGGTCCTGCAGGGCGGGGAAGCGTTCCCGGGTGGTCTTGACCACCAGCAGGACCTCCTCCTCCTCGTGCACGGCGCCCTCCCACCGGTACACGGACCGCAGCCCGGGCAGCACGTTCACGCACGCGGCCAGCCGTTCCTCCACCAGGGCCCGGGCGATGCGGCCTGCTTCCTCCAGGCCGGGGGCGGTGACCAAACACACGAGCATCCCGGAACTAGTCCTGGTCCCGCCACCAGTCGGGGGACACATCCCGCTCGCTCTTGAACACCCGCACCGTGGGGCGGGCGGGCGCTCCCGCACGCTCCCGGGCTACCCGCGACCGCAGCTGCTCGTACTCCCGGAGGTCGGTGAGCACCTTGATGGTGTTCCACACCACCTCTTCCAGCTGCGGGTTCGCCGCCTTCAGCAGGCCCAGCAGGGGCTCGATGACGCTCTTGTCGTGGAGCTTGCCCAGCAGCCGGATGGCCAGACGCTGGATGTCCGCGTCCTCGTCCCGCAGCAACTTCAGCAGCGTGTCCTTGACGGCGGGCCCCTCCACCTCGAACAAGGCCCGCAGGGCGAACTTCCGGACCTTGGGGGTGCCCCCCTCCACCGCCGCCCGCAGGGCCTGCAGGGCTTCGGGGCTGGATGCGAGCTTGCGGAACGCCGCCGCCACCTCCCGGGGCAGGTGCACGTCCCGGTCCCCGGACGGTGCCTCCAGGACACCCCGTTCTTCCAGCCTCGGCAGGGTGTTCACCACCGTCTCCTGCAGGCGCGGGTCCGTCAGGAACAGCCGGACCAGGGGCTCCACCGCGCGCCCGTCCCCCAGCTTGCCCAGCAGGGCCACCGCGTACGCGCGCACGTGCTGGTTGTCGTCCTCCAGGGCGCTCAAAAGGGGCTCCACCGCCCGGCTCTTGATGTCCACGATGATCCGGAGCACCTGGTTGTGCACCCGCCGCCGCAGGTTGCGGTCCTTGAAGGTCTCCAGCAGGGGCCGCACCGCGGGTGAACCGATCCGGACCAGGGCCTGGCTGGCCGCGTTCTGGAGCGTCCGCTCGCGCCGCCCCAGCACCCGGATGAGCCCCTCCACCGCCCCCGCGTCCAGCGCCTGCTGGACCTGGGCTACGGCCTCCTGCACCACCTGTTCCGACCGGTCCCCCAGGGCGAACCGGATCCCCGCCAGCGCCCGGGGGTCCCGTCCCCGCAGCCGGCCCAAGGCGTGCACCGCGCTCTTGCGCACGTACTCGTCGGGGTCGTCCAGGATCCGGCTCAAGGCGTCGATGGCCTCCGCCACCACGGGCGCAGGCGCCTCTGCAACCTCCAGCTTGCCCAGGGACAGCGCGGCGTCGCTCCGGACGGTGGCGTCCGGGCTCCGCAGCCGCTCCATGGCGTCCTTCAACAGGTGCTCCCAGCTGTCCTTAGCCATCGCACAACTCCTCCGGCACCCGCCCCGGCGGGCGCGACTCCCGTCCTCTGCAGTTCGAACAAGGATGCGTGAGGGGGGATACCGTGGCTATTGTCCCACGCCTTACCACCCGGTGGCAAATCCCCCGGCGGTTGCGGTCCAGGGGCAGGCAGCGTAAGATAGGTGGCGAACAGGCGCTCGAGATGTCCGGCCAGACGGCTCGCTCCCGCAAGCCGACCGCGCGGTTTGCCAACCCCGCGGAGGAAGAGTTCGCCCGCATCCTGGACTTCTACGGCATCCGGTGGGAGTACGAACCCCGCTCCTTCGTCCTGAGCTGGGACCGCGCGGGCCGGCCCCGGGAACGCTTTACCCCGGACTTCTACCTGCCGGACTTCGACCTGTACATCGAGCTCACCACCCTCAAGCAGGCCCTGGTCACCCGGAAGAACCGGAAGATCCGCAAGCTCCGACAGCTGTACCCGCACGTGAACCTCCGGGTGTTCTACGGCCGGGACTTCCGCAGCCTGCTCCTGAAGTACGGCCTGCGGCCCCCCACCGCCCCCGCGGGCGCGCGTCCGCCCAAGCCATGAGCGCGGTCCGGAGCCTGGAGGAGGACATCCAGGAAGTCCTGGTGGACGAGGCCAGCCTGCAGAAGCGGGTGCGGGAGCTGGCGGCGGAGCTGGAACGGGACTACCGGGGCCTGCGCCCGCTCCTGGTGGGCATGCTGCGGGGTTCGGTGTACTTCCTGGCGGACCTCAGCCGTGCCCTGCGGATCCCCCACGAGATCGACTTCATGGCCATCGCCGCGTACGGCTCCCGCCACGCGGCCACGGGGGCGGTCCGGCTGCTCAAGGACCTGGACGAGGAAATCACCGACCGGCACGTGGTGCTGGTGGAGGACATCGTGGACACGGGCCTCACCGCCTCCTACCTGGTCCGCCTGCTGCGGGCGCGACGGCCCGCCAGCTTGGTCCTCTGCACGCTGCTGGACAAGCGGGTGCGGCGGATCGCGCCGCACCTGCCCCTGGCCTACGTGGGGTTCGAGGTCCCAGACCGGTTCGTGGTGGGCTACGGGCTGGACTACCGGCAGCTGTACCGCAACCTGCCCTTCATCGGCGTCCTGCGGGAAGACGTACTCCGCGGCGACCTGGTGCCCTAAGCGGCGGGGCCGGCTTATTCCGTCTGCGCGCCCACCGGTTCCCGCCGCCCCTCGAACACCACCTTGCCGTCCCGCACGTCCGCCACCACGTAGTCCCCCTGCCGGAACCGGCCCCGCAGCAGTTCGTCCGAAAGCGGGTCCTCCACCAACCGCTGGATGGCCCGGCGGAGGGGGCGCGCCCCGTACTGCGGGTCAAACCCCTCCTGGACCAGCAGCTCCCGCAGGGCGGGGGTGAACTCGATCTCCATCCCCTGGCCCCGCAGCTCCCGGCGCACCCGTTCCAGGAGGATCTGTACGATGGAGTGCATCTGCTCCTTGGTGAGAGGCCGGAACACGATGATCTCGTCGATGCGGTTCAAGAACTCCGGCCGGAAGGTCCGCTTGAGCTCCTCCATGACCAGGTCCCGCATCCGCTCGTACGCCCGCTGCTGTTCCGCCCGCTCGTCCGTGATGGCCCGGAACCCCAGCACCGGCGCGTCCCGCTCGATCTGCGGGGCTCCCACGTTGCTGGTCATGATGAGCACGGTGTTCTTGAAGTCCACGGTCCGCCCTTGCGCGTCCGTGAGGCGGCCGTCGTCCAGGATCTGCAACAGCACGTTGAAGATCTCCGGGTGCGCCTTCTCGATCTCGTCCAGCAGGACCACGGAGTACGGCCGCCGGCGCACCTGCTCGGTGAGCTGGCCGCCCTCCTCGTAGCCCACGTAGCCGGGGGGCGCGCCCACCAGCCGGGACACGGTGTGGCGCTCGCTGTACTCCGACATGTCGATGCGGATCAGGGCGTTCTCGTCCCCGAACAGGAACTCCGCCAGCGCCCGGGCCAGCTCCGTCTTGCCCACCCCCGTGGGACCCAGGAAGATGAACGAACCGATGGGCCGCTTGGGGTCCTTCAGGCCCGCCCGGGCCCGCCGCACCGCCCGGGACACCGCCGCCACCGCCTCCTCCTGCCCCACGATGCGCTCGTGCAGCTTCTCCTCCATCTTCAGGAGCTTCTCCGTCTCCTCCTGCATCAGCTTGGTCACGGGGATGCCCGTCCAGCTGGACACGATCTCCGCGATGTCGTCCTCCGTGACCACGGTGAGGTCGCGCCCGCGTTGGCTGCGGCGGCTGGCCTCCAGCTCCTCCAGCTTCTGCCGCAGGGCCTTCTCCCGGTCCCGCAGCTGCGCGGCACGCTCGAAGTCCTGGTTCTTGATGGCCTCCTCCTTCTCCCGGCGGGTCTTCTCCACCCGCTCCATGGCCTGCCGGACCTCGCTGGGCAGGAAGGAGGCCTGCAGGCGGATCCGGCTGGCGGCCTCGTCCATCAGGTCAATGGCCTTGTCCGGGAGGAAGCGGTCCGTGATGTACTTCTCCGCAAGGGTGGCGGCCGCCACGAGGGCGCCGTCGCTGATGCGGACCCCGTGGTGGGCCTCGTACCGCTCCCGCAGGCCGCGCAGGATCTCCACCGTCTGCTCCACGGTGGGCTCCGCCACCAGGATGGGGGCGAACCGGCGCTCCAGGGCCGCGTCCCGCTCGATGTACTTCCGGAACTCGTCCAGGGTGGTGGCGCCGATGCACTGCAGCTCCCCCCGCGCCAGGGCCGGCTTGAGGATGTTGCTGGCGTCGATGGCTCCCTCCGCGGCCCCCGCCCCCACCAGGGTGTGCAGCTCGTCCACGAACAGGATGACCTCGCCCTGGGCCTTGCGGATCTCGTCCATCACCTTCTTCATGCGCTCCTCGAACTCGCCCCGGTACTTGGTGCCGGCCACCAGGGCCGCCAGGTCCAGCTGCACCACCCGCTTGCCCCGCAGGCTCTCCGGCACGTCCCCCCGGACGATGCGCTGCGCCAACCCCTCCACGATGGCGGTCTTGCCCACGCCCGGCTCCCCGATGAGGGCCGGGTTGTTCTTGGTCCGGCGGCTGAGGATCTGGATGACCCGCTCGATCTCCCGCTCCCTCCCGATGACGGGGTCCAGCTTCCCCTCCCGGGCCATGCGGGTGAGGTCCCGCCCGAACTCGTCCAGGGTGGGCGTTTTGCTGGAAGGCCGCGTGTACGTGGACGTCCCCTCCTCCCCCAACAGGTACACCACCTGTGCCCGCACCCGCTCCAGGTCCGCGCCCATGGCCTCCAGCACCCGGGCCGCCACGCCCTCCCCCTCCCGGATGAGGCCCAGCAGCAGGTGCTCGGTGCCGATGTAGTTGTGGCCCAGACGGCGGGCTTCGTCCAGGGCCAGCTCCAGCACCTTCTTGGCCCGCGGGGTGAAGGCCACCTCCTCGAAGGGCGTGCGGTCCCCGCGGCCGATGGCGCTCTCGATCTCCGCCCGGATCCGCTCGGGCGAGATGTGCAGGCTCTCCAGGACCTTGCTGGCCACCCCCTCGCCCTCCCGGACGATCCCCAGCAGGATGTGCTCGGTGCCCACGGCGCTGTGGTTCAGCCGCTTGGCCTCGTCCTGGGCGAGGATGATCACGCGCCGCGCGCGCTCCGTGAACCGCTCGAACATCGGCATCCGCAGCCCCCTACCGAACCTTCCCCTCCTGCCCTCCGCGCCCGTCCGCGGGGCCTTCTACGGACGGTTTCGCACTCCCAGGGGCCCACTCCTCCAGCCGGCCCCTGCCCGCCGGCCACCGGTACAACGCCCGTCCGTTCCCGTCCATTCCCCTCGTCCGTCCCGAAACAGAGAACCGCCGGGGACCCGGCGGCTCTTCGCGCTCCGCAGACCCGGGGACGCAGTTAGGAGCCCAGCCCGGTGATCTGCAGCCGCAGGGAGCCCGCGGGCACCTGCACCTCCACCACCTCGCCCGGCCGGCGGCCCAACAGGGCGCGCCCCACGGGCGACTCGTTGGAGATGCGGGCCTGCGCCGGGTCCGCCTCCGCGGAACCCACGATCCAGTACTCGCACTCCTCCCCGCTGGCCAGGTCCCGCACCCGGACCCGCGACCCGATGCTCACCTCCCCGGACGCCCCGTTGCCCTGGATCACCCTCGCGTTCCGCAGGAGCTGCTCCAGGGCCAGGATCCGTCCCTCCACGAAGGCCTGCTCGTTCTTGGCGTCCTCGTACTCCGAGTTCTCGCTCAGGTCGCCGAAGGCCTTGGCCTGCTTGATCCGCTCCGCCACTTCCTTGCGCCGGACGGTCTTCAGGTACTCCAGCTCCTCCTCCAGCCGCCTGAGCCCTTCCGGGGTGAGGAACGTCTCCTTTTCCATGGCGTCTCCCGGTCTGTCCGGCCGCAGCCGGTAGCCTCCCCAGAGCAGGTGGGCAAGATCCGTGCCGCGGAAAACAAAACACCGTGGGACCTTCCCACAGCGCGGCGCCCTGCTCTCTTTTTCACGCCTATTATAGGGCGGCCGCGGGCCGGCTTCAAACGGGGGCGGTGGGCGGGCCTGCCGGCCCCAGCCGCCTGCGGACCCGCTCGAGCTCCTCGTCCCCGATGGCGCGCTCGAACCGGCGGAAGCCCGCCAGCCGGAAGCCGTGCTTGCGGGCCAGCTGCGCGATCTCCTCCACCCGCTCCAGGTGGACGTCCTGCCCGAGGGTGTAGGACTCGTACCGGCCCTCCAAGGCCAGCACCATGGTCTCCGCCATACACGCCTCACACGTGCCCGGGGGGAAGCCGAAGTCCAGCCCGAAGTCCACCTCCCCCGGGACCTGGATCACCCCGCCGTCTATCACCAGCACGTCGTCCCGCCGCGCGTACACCTCCCTCGACACGTTCCGCGGCCGGGCCACGTCGCACACCACCGCGCCCGGCTTCAGGTCCTCCGGTTCCACCAGCACCGTGGTGGCGCTGGTGACGGTGAGCACGATGTCCGCCTGCCGGACTGCCTCCCGGACCTGGTCGGTGGCCTCCACGGGGCAGCCGCCTTCCCTGCGGATTTGCGCGGCCAGCTGCTCCAGCCGGTCCCGTCCCCGGGCCACCAGGGTCAGCTGCCCCACCTGCCGGGCCAGCAGACGGGAGCATGCGGCGCCGATGGCCCCCGTGGCGCCCACCACCGCTGCCCGGGCCCGGGAACGTTCCATCCCCAGCCGCTGTGCGGCCAACAGGGCCCCCTCCACCGCGGTGGCTGCGGTGTAGGAGTTCCCCGTGGTCACGGGGATGGGAGACCGGGCGGCCACCGTCACCCCGCGGTCGCCCACGATCTTGGTGAAGGCGCCCAGCCCGAGGATGCGGGCGCCCAGCCGGTGGGCGATCTCCGCACAGCGCACCAGGCGTGCGTACACGAACTCCGGGTCCGCGGCCAGCATCACCCGCGGGGTCATGGGCAGGCCGATGAACCACCCTTCCGCCTCCACGCCCACGGAGGACCGGATGCCGGTGATGTGGGAGACCACCAGGGGGGGCACCCGCCGGAACCCTTCCTCCACCCACCGCGGGGGCAGCCGCCGCGTGAACGGGTACTTCCGGGAAAAGTCCTCCACCTGGAGGGGGTGGATGACGAAGGCGAAGCGCTGCACGGGCCTACGCGGTCCTCCCCTCTTCGGGCCCCCGGGAAGCCCACCGGTGGAACACCGCCCGGAGGTCGGCGGACGTGGGGGGGTTCAGCCACTCCACCCGCGGCCGGAACCCCAGCCGGTGCATCCACTCCAGGTACTCCTGCGGGCCGAGGGCCTCCGGAGGCTTTCCGGACAACGCCACCACCAGCGCCTGGAACACGTTGGTCCCCAGGGACCTGCCCGCGATCTCCGGCGTGACGGTCACCAGCAAGCTCACGCCCCGCCGCCGCAGTTCCTCCACGTCGCCCCGGGTGAGGGTCTGGCTCAGCACCACCTTGTCGCGCAGGTCCTCCGGCATGTACCGCCGGATGAAGTGGAAGTCCCCCGCCACCACCTCCGCCCACCGGAAGTACCGGCCGAAGCGGGGCGTGGTCCGTTCCTGGCGGCTGCCGGTGGGGTACAGCCACCCGATGGGCACCCGCGTGAGGACGGGCAGCAGCAAAGCCGCCAGCACCCGCACGCTCCACAGGGACCGCAGGGGGACGGGCAGGCCCAGGGCGAACAGAAAGTCCCCGTACACCACGTGCGCGCCCGCCCGGGCGAACGCCTCCGCCATCCCGTAGCGATCCACGGAGCTCACCTGCAGCACCCGGCGTCCCCGCAGGGAGTAGCCCACCACCTCCGGGAGGTAGTGCAGGACCACGAAGGGCTCCCACGCCTGCTTCAGGCCGCTGCCGTCCACCACGGGGGTGTGCCGGACGTGCCGCAGCAGGCGCACCGCGTCCCGCAGGTAGTACCGGCGACGGCCCGCCTGCAAGAACAGGTCCAGGCCGCCCAGCCCGATGGCGTCCACCCGGCCGTCCAGGGACTCCAGCAGCTGCGCGTACCGGCGCAGGTCCCCGTCCGTGCCCACCCGCTCCACCACCACGGGCTCGCCCAGCAGCTCCAGCTCCACGCGGACGTCCCTGCGGGAGGACCCCAGGCTCACGCTGACCACGCGCTTCACGAGGCCACTGTACCACGGGCCTGGCTAGCGCACCTCCGCCCGCCGGTTGCGCAGGTACAGGATCCGCAGGCCGTCCAGGGTCAACAGGGGGTCGTGGTGGTGGATACACGACAGCTCCCCCGCCAGCAGCCGCGCCCACCCGCCCGTGGCGATGACGGTGGCCGGTTCGCCCAGCTCCCGCTGGATCCTCCGCACGATCTCCTCCACCTGGCCGATGAAGCCGTAGAACACCCCCGCGTGCATGGCGGCCACGGTGGACCGGCCGATGGCGCTGCGGGGCTTCTCCAGGTCGATGCGGGGGAGCTGCGCGGTGTGCTCCGCCAGGGCGTCCAGGGAGATGCCGATGCCGGGAGCGATGGCGCCGCCCAAAAAGTCGCCGTCCCGGGACACCGCGGTGAAGGTGGTGGCGGTCCCGAAGTCGCACACCACGCTGGGCCCGCCGTACTTGGCGAAGGCCGCCACCGCGTTGCAGATGCGGTCCGCGCCCACCTCCCGGGGGTTCTCGTACAGGATGCGCATGCCGGTGCGGATGCCCGGGCCCACCACCAGGGGCTTGGCGTGGAAGTACCGCTGGCACAGCCGCTCCATGGTGTCCAACAGGGGAGGGACCACGCACGACAGCGCCACGTCCGTCACCTGATGCAGGTGCAGGCCCGCGTGGGCGAACAGGTTCGCGAACAGAATTCCGTACTCGTCCTCCGTCTTCTCCCAGTCCGTGGACACCCGCCAGTGGACCTGGGGCGGCCCGTCCCGGTCCGGGTCCGGGTACACCGCCAGCTTGATCTGGGTGTTGTTCACGTTCACCGCCAGCAGCACCGCGCCCCTCCTTCCGGCGGCCCGAGCCGTGCGGGCAAACAAAGACCTCCCCGCGGGTGCGGAGAGGTCAGCCCACAACTCCCCAAGCCACCTCCGTTCCAGTCTGGACTCCCAGTACCGGACGGACCGAAACCACCACCCGGTTCGCCGGGGTCCGGCTCTGCAGGATGCCGGCCCGTCCACCAGCGTACCCGGCCCACCTGGGGCCTGCAAGCACGCGCCGCTTCCTACGGCGCCTGCTCCCGGTCCGCCAGGCCCGGGATCCCGTGCAGCCCCCGGGCGGTGCGCACCGCGCGCCGGATGGCCTCCGCCACCACCTGGGGCACCGCCGCGGCCACCACGTCGTAGGCGCCTTCTACGGCGCCGGTGCTGAGGGCGAAGAAGGTGTCGCCGTCCAGCGTGGTGTGGGAGGGCGACACGGCCATGGCCAGGCCGTGGTGGGCCACCCGGGCCAGCCGGTTGCACTCCACCTTGGACAGGGCCACGTTCGTGGCCACCACGCCCACCACGGTGCTCTGGCCCAGCATCCTGGGGGGGACGTACCCGCTGCGCAGCAGGGAAGCGGAGCCCACCAGCTCCCCGGTGGCGGGGTCCCGGGTGCCGGCCAGCACCGAGCCGTCCGGGTTCACCACGTCGCCCACCGCGTTCACCGCCACCAAAGCCGCCACCACCTGCCCGGCAGGCAGCCGGACGCTCCACGTGCCTACCCCGCCCTTCATGGCGCCCACCGGGCCGAACAGCTTGCCCACGGTGGCCCCCGTGCCCGCGCCCACGGTCCCCTCCTCTACAGCCCCCGCGCTGGCCGCCTGGCAGGCGGCGTAGCCCATGGCCGCGTCCGGCCGCACCTCCGGCCTTCCCAGCCACAGGTCGAAGAGCACCGCCGCCGGCACGATGGGGACCTTCGCCACCACCACGTCGTACCCAACCCCCCGTTCCTCCAGGTACCGCATCACCCCGTCCGCTGCAGCCAGGCCGAAGGCGCTGCCGCCCGTGAGCAGCACCCCGTGCACCTGGTGGACCCGGTTCAGCGGGTGCAACAGGTCCGTCTCGCGGGTGCCGGGAGCGCTCCCCCGCACCTCCACGCCTCCCGTAGCGCCCGCCTCGCAGAGCACCACGGTGCACCCCGTGGCCGCCTCCAGGTCCGTGGCGTGCCCCACCCGGATCCCCTCAACGTCCGTGATTGCCGGCATGCTCACCTACCTCGCCCGCCACCACCCGCTTGCGGCGCCCGTCGGGAAGGCGGACCACCAGCGCCCCGTCCTCGTCCACGTCCTCCGCCACGCCCTCGTACACCCCGGAGGACACGTGCACGCGGACCCTCCGGCCCAAGGTGGTGGACCGGCTCCGCCACCAGTCCAGCAGGGTGGCCCAGTCGCCTCCCCGGAACAGCTCGTAGCACAGCTCCAGCTCCGCCAGCAGGGCCTGCAGGAGCTGCCCCCGGTCTACAGGCGCGCCCGTGGTTTCCTGCAGGGATGTAGCACCCTCCGGCAACAGGTCCTGCGCCACGTTGGCGTTGATCCCGATCCCCACCACCACCCAGCGCAGCTCAGGCCCGGACTCCACCAGCACACCCCCCACCTTCCGTCCGTGCACCACCAGGTCGTTGGGCCACCGCAGGCCCACCTGCACCCCGCAGCTGCGCTCCACCGCCCGGCTGCAGGCCAGCCCCACGGCCAGCCCCAGCCGGGGCACCTCGTGGGGGGCGGCCAAGGGCCGCAGGACCACGGAAAGCCACAGCCCGCCCGGCGGCGACACCCACCGGCGGCCCAGCCGTCCCCGGCCTTCCGTCTGGGTGCGGGCCACCACCGCGGTCCCCTCCGGCGCGCCCGCGTCCGCCAGCTGCCGCGCCACCTCGTTGGTGGAGGTGACCTGCTCGAACCAGTGGATGCGCCGCCCCATGTACCGCGTCCGCAGGTCCCCCATGCCCTGGTCCAGCTCGTGCGCAGGGAACTCCTTCACCACCGCACCACCCGCTGCCCCGCCACCGAGGGCAGCAACGACGCCACGGGCGTCCCGTCCGGGAGTACCAGGTCGGGCGCCACCTCGCACAGGGGGACCAACACAAACGCCCGCTCCCGTAGCCGCGGGTGCGGCAGCGTCAGGCCCGCCGCGTCCAGCACCCGGGAACCGTACAGGAGGAGGTCCACGTCCACCGTGCGGGGTCCCCACCGGACCCCCCGGACCCGACCCAAGGACGCCTCCACCCGCTGCGCGCACGCCAGAAGCTGGTGCGGGTCCAGGTGTGTGCGGACCTCCACCACCAGGTTCAGGAAGGCCGGCTGGTCCGTGTAGCCCACGGGGTCCGTCTCGTACCAGGAAGACCGCCGGACCACGCGTACGCCCTCCGCCTCCAGACGCCGCAGGGCTTCTTCCAGGTTCGCCCGGCGGTCGCCCAGGTTGGAGCCCAGGGACAAAAACACGCGTTCCGTCACCGGGACACCGCGCCGGATCCCCGGCGCCGCTCGACCCGCACCGCCGCGTAGCCCAAAGGTCCTCCCAGGTCCACGTGGGGCTTGCGCACCTCCACCCGCACCGCCTGCACCCGGTCCAGCTCGAGCAACCGGCGCGCCACCTCCTCCGCCACGGCCTCCAGCAGCGCCCTGGGCGGCCCGGTGAGCACCGCCTCCACCCGCCGGTAGATCTCCCGGTAGTCCAGGGTGTCCGCGAGCCGGTCGCTCGCTCCCGCCGGCTGCAGGTCGCAGTCCACCTCCGCGTCCACGAAGAACACCTGCCCCCGCTGCCGTTCCTCCTCCAGGACGCCGTGGTGCCCGTAGAAGGCCATGTCCTTCAGGATGATGCGGTCCACCGACCCTCCTCCCCGGCCAGCCCCCGCACCAGGGCGTCTGCCACCCGCACCACCCGCACCATGGCCCGTACGTCGTGCACCCGCACCACGTCCACCCCGAAGGCCACCGCCAGGGCCACCACGGCCGCGGTCCCCTCCACCCGCTCCGCGGGGGGAAGCCCGCCCAGCAGCCAGCCCACGGTGCTCTTCCGCGAGGGGCCCAGGAGCACCGGGCAGCCCAGCTCCCGGAAGGTCCGCAGGTGCCGGACCAGCTCCAGGTTGTGTTCCGGCCGCTTTCCGAACCCGAACCCCGGGTCCACCACCACCCGCTCCCGGGGGATCCCCTGGCGCTGCGCCCACCGCACCCGCTCCTCCAGGAAGTCCCGTACCTCCGCCACCACGTCGCGGTAGTGGGGGTCGCGCTGCATGTCCTTGGGCGTCCCCTTCATGTGCATGAGCACCACGCCGCAGCCGGCGTCCGCCACCACCCGGGCCATGTCCGGGTCGAAGCGCAGGGCGCTGATGTCGTTCACCAGGTCCGCGCCCGCCCGCAGCGCCTGGCGGGCCACCTCCGCCTTGGTGGTGTCCACGGAGAGGGGCACGTCCACGGCCTGCCGGAGTGCCTCCACCGCGGGGACCACGCGCCGCAGCTCCTCCCCGAGCGGCACGGGATCCGCCCCTGGCCGCGTGGACTCCCCGCCCACGTCCAGCAGGTCCGCCCCGTCCGCCACCATCTGGCGCCCCACCTCCACCACCCGGTCCAGCCACCCCGGCCCCGTGAGCAGCCCGTCCCCGCTGAAGGAGTCGGGCGTGACGTTCAACACACCCATGACCAGGGTGCGATGCCCGAACTGCAACACCCGCTGCCCGCACAGCAGCTGTCGGGCCGTCATTCCACCAGCCTCGCCTCCAGGATCCGGAGGCCGTCCAGGTTGGACGCCTTCAGGGCGCGGGCCGCCACCTGGGCTACTGCGTCCGCGGGCAGGAGTCCCACGAACTCCGTGGACACCACCTGCACGCCCCGCAGGCCCGCCTCCCGCTCCACCGCTTCGTACACCACGTCCAGGGGGGTCGCCCGGTAGTCCAGGACGTTCACGGACACCTGCACGCCTCCCTCCGGCAGGGCCCAGCCCGCGGCCTGCACCCCCGGGAAACCTCCCGAGGACTGCCGGATGCGCCGCGCCACCGCCCGCGCCACCTCCACGTCGTCCGTGGCCAGGGTGAAGTTCCACGCCACGAGCAGCTCCCGCGCCCCCGTGGCCGTGGCGCCCGCGGTGGGGTGCACCCTGGGCTCGCCCACGTCCGGGTGCCGGTCCGGCTGTGTGATGGCCGTCTGCAGCGCCTCGAACCCCCCGCGGCGGATGTGGGGCAGCCACCGCCGCTCCGGCCGCAAGGCCGAGTGGGCGTAGTAGTACACGGGCACCCGGTACCGGTCCCACAGGAACGCGGCGAAGGTCCGGCTGAGCTGCACGCAGTCCTCCAAGGCGACTCCGCGCAGGGGGACGAAGGGCACCACGTCCACCGCCCCGATCCGGGGGTGCAGCCCCTGGTGCTGGCGCAGGTCAATGCGGCGTACGGCCACCTCCGCCAGCTTCAGGGCGGCTTCCACCACCGGCCCGGGAGGGCCCACGAAGGTGAACACCGACCGGTGGTGTGCCCGGTCCGCGGAGTAGTCCAGCAGCTTCACCCCGGGGACGGACCGCACCGCGTCCGCCAGCTCCTCGACCACCTCCGCCCGCCGGCCCTCGCTCACGTTGGGCACGCACTCCACCAGCTGCCGCACCTTACCGCCTCCCGCCGCGTGTATCATACGCTCGGAACCCATGCCCGGGACGGACCGACACCGCGCGGAGCGCCTGAGCCGTCTGCTGTCGCTGATCCTGCGCCACCGGCCGGAGGCGTTCGGCCTCCAGCTGGACCCGCACGGCTGGGTTTCCGTCCACGCCCTGCTGGAAGCCGTCCGCCGGCAGCGGGGCTGGCAGGACGCCACCGCGGACGACCTGCAGGCGGTGGTGAGCCTGCCGGGCCGGCGGCGCTTCGAGATCCGCGAGGGACGCATCCGGGCCCTGTACGGCCACACGGTGGCGGTGCAGCCGGAGGGGGCTCCGCAGCGGCCCCCGGAGTGGCTGTACCACGGCACCGCGCCGGAACGCCTGCCCTCCATCCGGGCGGAGGGGCTTCGGCCCGGCGCCCGCCGGTTCGTGCACCTGTCCTTGACCCCCCTGCAGGCGTGGGAGGTGGGGCAGCGCCACAGCCCCCGGCCCGTGGTGCTCACCGTGCTGGCGCGTCGTGCCCACGCGGCCGGCGTGGCCTTCTACCGGGCCAGCGGGGACGTGTACCTGGCGGATGTCATCCCTCCGGAGTTCCTTCTGCTGCCTCCGGACCCGTCCCCCCGGGAACCGGTCACTCCCGCACCGGCGAGAAGTGCACCACCGTGACCCAGTCCTCCAGGGTCACGGGCCGTCCGTAGATGGAGGACAGGAACTCCAGCAGGTCCTCGTGGCGCCGCAGCTCCGGGTGGTCGCGCTCGATCTCCCGGGGGGTCAGGTCCTTCACCTGCTTGTACTCCGTGCGGTCGATGACGGCGCAGAACACCTTCTGCCGCTCCCCGAAGCGGCGGCCCACGGTGACCCACACGATCTGTCCTTCCCGGTACTTGTCCCGCTTGTCCCCCAGCCGGATGGTGGCGGTCTTCCGGCCTTGCCGGAGCTGCTCCACGAACACGCTGGAGTAGAAGTTCAGCGCGTACACCGTCTCCTCCCCACCCCTACGGCCGGGCCAGGGTCACCGTGGCGGTGCGCTGGCCGCGCCGTTTGGACGCCCGGGCCACCTCCCGCCCCTGGAGGGTGTAGCGGACGTCCACCCGCTCCACCGCACCCAAAGCCGGGCTCACCATCTGCGGGGGCGGGCTGAACAAGCGGTCCGCGGCCACGTCCGTGGCGTCCCGGAAGAACTGCTGCCACTGGGCGCGGTCCTCCGGCAGGGCCCGGACCCCGTCCATGGCGATCTCCAGGTCCGCGCGGCCGCCCTCCAGCCGGACGGACCGTACCGTCCCCTCGCCCACGAAGCTCTCCGTGAGGGTGCGGACCAATGCTTCTGCGCTGGGCGGCCGGCGGGCGGCCTCGTACCGTACCTGCCATATGCCCAACAGCACACCCAGCACCGCCACCACGGCCACATACACGAGGACGGGCCGCAGGAGGTCGTCCTTCCGCCTGCGCTTGGTCACCGCTGCCCTCGCACCGCCGGATTTCGCTCGGAAGTATACTATACGCGGAGCTGGCAGACCGTCGGGGTTGAAGGCGGGAGGTGGTGCCCGTGGAGCGGGCCGCCTTGATCGTGGTGGACGTGCAGAACGACTTCTGCCCCGGGGGGGCCCTGGCGGTGCCGGAGGGCGACCAGGTGGTGCCCGTGGTGAACGCCCTGGCGGAGGCCTTCGCACGCTGGGGCCGGCCTGTGGTGGCCACCCAGGACTGGCACCCGCCCGACCACGTGTCCTTCCGCGACCGAGGGGGGCCCTGGCCGCCCCACTGCGTTCAGGGCTCTGCGGGAGCCGACCTGCACCCCCAGCTGCGGCGGGAGCCCATCACGCACATCGTCCGAAAGGCGTACCGCCCCGACCAGGAGGCGTACTCCGGGTTCGAGGGCACGGGGCTGGCGGACCTGCTGCGGGGCCTGGGGGTGGAGGAAGTGTACGTGTGCGGGCTGGCCACGGACTACTGCGTGAACGCCACCGCGCTGGACGCAGCCCGGGCGGGTTTCCGGACCGCGGTGGTGGAGGACGCCGCCCGGCCCGTGTACCCGGAGCAGGTGGCCGACCGGCGGCGGCAGTGGGAGCAGGCCGGGGTGCGGGTGGTGCGCAGTGGGGAGCTGCTGGCCGCTGCCGCCCCTTGAAGCCCCTGCCTAGCTGGCCTCCGGCTTCGGCCGCAGGGAGGGCACCACGGGCGGAGCTGCCGCCGGGCGCGCCGCGGGAGGCTCCGGGGACGGCTGCGGCTCGGGCTCCAAGGGCTGGCCCGCCAGCAGCCGGTCCAGCTCCTCCGCGTCCAGGGACTCCTTGTCCAGCAGGGCCCGGGCCACCAGCTCCAGCTTGTCCCGGTGGGCCTCCAGGATCTGCTTGGCCCGGCTGTAGCACTCGTCGATGATCCGCCGGACCTCCCGGTCGATCTCGTAGGCGATCTCCTCGCTGTAGTTCCGGCTCTCCACTAGGTCCCGTCCCAGGAACACCGGCCCGTGCCGCTTGCCCAGGGACATGGGGCCCAGCTTCTCCGACATGCCGAAGTCGGTGACCATCTTCCGGGCCATGTCCGTGGCCTGCTCGAAGTCGTTCTCCGCGCCCGTGGTCACTTCCCCGAACACGATTTCCTCCGCCACCCGGCCTCCCATGGCCACCGTGATCTCGTCCAGCAGCTCCGCCCGGGTGCGGGTGTACCGGTCCTCCGGGGGCATCCCCATCACGTACCCCAGGGCCATCCCCCGGGACACGATGGTCACCTTGTGGGGCGGGTCCGCGTGGGGCAGCAGCTTGCGCAGCAGCGCGTGACCCGCTTCGTGGAACGCCACCAGCTCCCGCTCCCGGGGGGACAGGACCCGGCTGCGGCGTTGCGGTCCCGCGATCACCCGCTCGATGGCCTCGTCGAACTCCGCCGCGGTGATCCGCCGCTTGTTGCGCCGCGCCGCCAGCAGGGCTGCCTCGTTCACCAGGTTCGCCAAATCCGCGCCGGAGAACCCCGGGGTGCGCTTGGCCAGGAGCTCCACGTTCACGTCCTCCGCCAGCGGTTTGCCGCGCAGGTGGACCTCCAGGATGGCCTTCCGGCCCTTGGTGTCCGGGTTGTCCACCACGATGCGGCGGTCGAACCGCCCCGGGCGCAGGAGGGCGGGGTCCAGGATGTCCGGCCGGTTGGTGGCCGCGATCACGATGATCCCCGCGTTGGGGTCGAACCCGTCCATCTCCACCAGCAGCTGGTTGAGGGTCTGCTCCCGTTCGTCGTGGCCTCCGCCCAAGCCCGCGCCCCGCTGCCGGCCCACGGCGTCGATCTCGTCGATGAACACCAGGCACGGCGCGTTCTTCTTAGCCTGGTCGAACAGGTCCCGCACCCGGGAGGCCCCCACGCCCACGAACATCTCCACGAACTCCGACCCGGAGATGGAGAAGAAGGGCACGCCGGCCTCCCCCGCCACCGCCTTGGCCAGCAGGGTCTTGCCCGAGCCGGGCGGGCCCACCAGCAGGACGCCCCGGGGGATCTTGGCGCCCAGGGCCTGGAACTTCTTCGGGTGCTTGAGGAACTCGATGATCTCCTGCAGCTCCTCCTTCGCCTCGTCCACCCCGGCCACGTCGTCGAAGGTGACCTTGGGCTTGGACTCGTGGTGCAGCCGCGCCCGGCTCTTGCCGAAGGACAGCGCCTGGTTGCTGCCCGACTGCGCCTGCCGGATCATGAGGAACCACAGGCCGATGATGAGGAGCAGGGGCAGGAAGCTGCTCAGCAGGTTCGGCCACGGGGAGTTCCGGGCGGGCGCCTCCACCGCGAACGGGATGCCCTTCTGCCGGAGCAGGGCCTGGATCTGGAGGGTGGCCTCCCGGGAGTACGTGGTCCGGAAGGCCTGTCCGTCCCGCCGCTCGCCCGTGATGGTGCTGTTGTCCTCGTTGAACACCACCTTACCGGACAGCTGGCCCTGCTCCACCAGGCTGAGGAACTCGCTGAGGTCGATGGAGCGGGGCACCGGGCGGGTGCTGCGGTACATGGGCACCAGCACGAACAGCACCACCGCCACCACCAGCGCCCACACCACCAGGCTGCGCACGTACCGGTTCGTCACCGGACCGCCTCCCGTCCTCCTGCCCGGGCCCGGACCCGGGAATCGTTCACCCAGTATACCATCGGCGCGTCCTGCCCGCGGCTTTCGGGTCCGCCTCCAGCGGCCAGGCCCTCAGGCGGACGCACCGCACACCTCCCGCCTCCGGCCGCGCGGCGTCTGCCACCCGGTGCCCGACCACCCACAGCACCTCGCCGTCCTCGGTGGCCACCACCGCCAGCCGGTCGCGGTCCCACCGGGGGATGCGGAGGTCCACCAACAGGTCCTGCAGCTTGCGGGTGCCCACCTTCAGCCGGATGCGGTCCCCCGGCTGCCGGGTGCGCACCACCAGGCCACGCTCTGCCCACCGGACGTCCAGCTCCGCCTCCCACGCCCCGCGGGGGCCAGCACCCTCCCGGGGCTCCACCTTTGCTTCCACCATCAAGCCCAGCTCCGGCACCACCACCCGTCCGGGGACCGCCAGCCGCACGGGGGCCACCGACGCGGGAGGGGGCACGCCCACCCAAAAGGTCCCCGACTCCAGCCGCACCCGTACCCCCCCGGGCAGAGTCCGCTCCTGGCCCGCCTGGCCTGTGCGCAGAAGCCCGCGGGCCTCTTCCAGGTGAACGAAGGAGGCACCCCCCCACGTTCCCAGCAAAGTGCGGAGCAGCCGCCGCTGCAAACCCACGGGTAGCTGCAGGAAGGGCTGGAGCGCCACGCGCCAGCCGCCGTCTGCCCTGCGGGCGAGCTGGCGTGCCGTGGAGGTGACCTGCTCAGCCCACACCGCCTCCTCCTCGCGCACCACCTCCGCCAGCTGCGCCAGCGCTTCTGGAAGGCGCGGGTTTTCCGCCAGCAACAGCGGCATCAGCCGGTGGCGGAGCCGGTTGCGCAGCTGACGCGGGTCCAGGTTGCTCTCGTCCTCCCTCCAAGTCTGGCCTTCCTCCGCCAGAAACTGCCGGAGCTGGCTCCGACGGCACCACAGCAAGGGCCGGACCACGTCGACCCCGGGCGCCAGCGGCCGCCGGGGCGCGATCCCCGCAAGCCCCGCGGGACCCGTGCCGCGCAGCAGCCGGAGCAGGACCGTCTCCGCCTGGTCGTCCAGCGTGTGCGCGGTGGCCACGGCCGCCAGGCCCAGCTGGCGCGCCATGTCCGCCAGCGCGGCGTAGCGGCCAGCCCGGGCCTTGGCCTCCAGGTTGGGAGGGCTCAGGCCCACCAGCCGCCTGGTGAGGAAGGCCAGGTCCAGACGCCGCGCCAGGGCTTCCACGAATACCGCGTCCTCCTCCGCGGAGGGGCGCAGTCCGTGGTGCACGTGCCCCACCGCCAGCGACCACCCGTACTCTGTGGCCAGAGACCGCATCAGGAGCACCAGCGCCACCGAGTCTGCGCCGCCGGAGCAGGCCAACAGCACCCCCTGGCCCGGTGCCAGCAGGCGGTAGTCCTGCACCGTACGCCGGACGGTCCGGAGGAGGTGGGCGGTGCCGGCGTTGCCCGGCGCGGCGCCGTGCGGTGGTGCGCGGTGGGTCGACAACTCCCTTCCCTGGTGGCGGCGGAGGGCTTCGAACCCCCGACACCGCGGGTATGAACCGCGTGCTCTGACCAACTGAGCTACGCCGCCCGCCCGCAGTATACCGCACCGTGCGGGCTGGCGGCCACCCGACCAGACGCGGAGGGCCCCGGCGCTGCCGGGGCCCTCCGCGGTCTTCCCCCGTGCCCTTCTGCGAGGGGGCAACCGCCCCCGGGTTAGCCCGCTCCCTCCAGACGGGTCAAAGTCGCGTGTCCACTCAACGGCACCACCTCCTCTCGTGATGGCCACCGGGCCCCGGCGTGTGGGAGTGGCCGGGGCCTACGCCTGCCGGACCGCTACCCGCAGTGTCCTTGCCGGCACGGTAGCACGGGCGTTTGCGGGTGTCAAACGGCCAGGGTACCATGCGGTCGATGGCCCGGCAGTTCGGCTGGGTTTTGGTCCTGGTGGCGGCCTCCGCCGCCGTGCGGTTCTGGCGGCTGGGCGAGCCTCCCAAGCAGTACTTCGACGAGATCTACTACGCGCGCACCGCGCGGGAGTACCTGGCGCGGGAGCCCATCTACGAGTGGACCCACCCTCCCCTGTCCAAGCTCCTGATCGCCCTGGGCGTCCGCGCGGTGGGCTTCCAGCCGTTCGGGTGGCGCCTCGTCCCGGCGGTGTTCGGCGCCGCGCTGGTCCCGGCCCTGTACGCGGTGGGGACGCTGGCCTCCGGCCGGCCCCAGGTGGGCCTGCGGGTGGCCGCCTTAGCGGCGGTAGACTCCCTGCTGCTGGTGGAGTCCCGCATCGCCAAGCCGGACGTGTTCCTGGTGACGTTCGGGGCGCTGGCCTACGCCGCGGGCTGGGCCGCGGTACGGACGGGCCGGTGGGCGTGGCTGGCAGCCGCCGGGGCTGCCGCGGGCGCGGCCTGCGCGGTGAAGTGGACGGGGCTTGCCACCCTGGCGGTGCTGGCGGTCCTGGTGGTCCAAGCGCGCCGGTCCGGCGTGCGGTACGCCGGGTGGGCCCTGGGGCTCAGCCTGGTGGTGGTCCCCGCGGCGGTGTACGCGGCCAGCTACATCCCCCACCTGGTGCGGGGAGAGGGGCTGGTGGAGTTGGTGCAGCTGCACAAGAATATGTACCGGTACCACGCGACCCTGCAGGCCACGCACCCGTACGCCAGCCCCTGGTGGTCGTGGCCGCTTTTGCTGCGGCCCATGTGGTACCACTACGAAGCCGCGGGCGGCTGGATGAAGGGAGTCTTCGCGGTGGGCAACCCGGTGGTGTGGTGGGCTCTGTTGCCGGCGTTTGCAGCCTCCGCCTTCCGAGCCCGCCGCTCGGCGGCGGACGCCTTCGCCGCGGCAGGGTTCGCGCTGGCCTACCTGCCGTACGCCTTCGTGGGCCGGCTGCTGTTCGTGTACCATTTCGCCCCGGTGCTGCCCTTTGGGTACTTGAGCTTGGGAACCTGCCTGGACCGGGTCCGCGGGCGGTGGCGGGGTCGGGAGGCCGTCTACTGGGCCGCGGCGGTGGTGGTGTTCGCCTACCAGCTGCCGGTCCTCACCGCGCTGCCGGTGCCCGTTGGCTGGCTGCGGTGGTGGGCCTGGCTGCGCTCCTGGGTGTAACCACGGACGGAGGACGCCCATGACGGTGCTGCTGATCCTCATCTCCGTGCTGCTGGGTGCCGGAGGACAGGTGCTGCTGAAGATGGGGGCGTTGCGCGTGGCCGAGGTCACGGAAGTGGGACCGCTGCTGGGCAGGATCGTCACCAGCCCCCACATCCTGGCGGGGTTCGGCCTGTACGGGGTCGCCAGCGTCCTGTGGATCGTGGTGCTGTCGCGGGCGCCCCTGAGTCTTGCCTACCCCATGCTGTCCCTGGGGTACGTGGTCGTGCTGCTGGCCTCCGCCTACGTGTTCGGCGAGGCCATCCCCGCGGTGCGGGTGGCGGGCATCGCCGCCATCATCCTGGGGCTGGTGCTGGTGAGCAGCAGCGCATGAGGGGGCCGGGTTGTGAGATCCTGGCGGGCGGGGTCAGCGCGTTCTTGCCCTGCTGCAACGAAGAGGGCAACGTGGAGCGGGTGGTCCGGGCCACCGTACGGGCCCTCGAGGCGGTGGGGGTTCCCTTCGAGGTCATCGTGGTGGACGACGGCAGCACGGACGGCACCGCGGAGGTGGCCAGGCGCCTGCAGGGGGAGGACGGCCGGGTGCGACTGGTGCAGCACCCCCGCAACCTCGGCTACGGTGCCGCCCTCCGGACGGGGTTTTCGACTGCCCGCTACCCCTGGGTCTTCTACACGGACGGGGACGGGCAGTTCGACCCGCGGGACCTGGCGCGTTTGGTGCCGCACGCGGCCTCCGCGGACCTGGTGGTGGGCTACCGGCTCCGCCGCCAGGATCCCCTCCACCGCCGGCTGTTTGGCTGGCTGTGGAACCTCCTGGTGCGTACGTGGTTCGGCGTCCGGGTGCGGGACGTGGACTGCGCCTTCAAGCTGCTGCGCCGCGAGGCAGTACAGGACCTTCCCCTGAAATCCACAGGCGCCTTTTTGAGCACGGAGCTGCTGTGCCGTGCTGCCCGCCGGGGCGCGCGGATTGTGGAGGTGGGCGTCCCGCACTACCCGCGCCGGTGGGGCCGGCAGAGCGGTGGCCGGCCGGACGTGGTGCTGCAGGCCTTCTGGGAGCTGTGGAAGCTGCGGTCCGAGCTCAAGCGGTAGACACCCAGGACGGCCCAGACGGCCACCGCCACCGTCAGGGCCGCGAAGGCCTGTGCGGTGGGCGGAGCCAGGGCGCGCCAGACAGCCGCCCAGAAGGGCGAGGGGTACTGCGGGAAGGTGCTCATGTAGGCCCACCCGTACAGGAGGTTTGCCAGCAGTACGAGCGACACCCCCACGGGCAGTGCCCTGGTCGTACGGCCGCAGCACCAGCTCAGGAGGGCGAAGGGCAGCGCGGGGAACAGGTACCGCTCGTGCATCCGCGTGGGGAGGGCGAACACCGCCGCGGACACCGCGGCCGCGGCCAGGCCCGCAGACCCCACGTCTCCCCTGCCCGCCGCCCGTGCGGCTACCCACACGCAGACGACTGCCGCCAGGAGCGTCCCCCACAGCCCCGCGGCAAGCCCCAGAAGCGGCACCGCGTCGGGCTTCCAGTTCCAGCCCAGCAGGTACCACAGGTTCAGGGCGTTGACCGACCCGTAGGGGTAGGTGGCGGAGGCGGAGGCAACGAGGCGCACGAGCCCCCAGGGCGGCAACCCGAACAGGAGGCCACCTGCCACCACCGCGCCCAGAAAGCCGCCCACAGCGCCGGGCACCGCCCGGACCGCGGGGCGACCCCGGAGCAGGCCCAGCAGCAGCACTCCACCGGCCAGCGCGTACTGGGGCTTGGTGAGGCACCCGAGCGCGAACCACACCCCGCACCATCCGGGCCGCCCCTCCTGCCAGGCCACAGCGCTCGCGAGAAGCCACGCCACCGCCACCGACTCCGCCTGTCCCCACCCCGCACCTGCTACGAGTACCGCGGGGTTCAGCAGGTACGCCCCCGCGGCCTTGCGTCCCGCGGGCCCGCAAAGCCGTGCGAGCAGCCAGCCCACGGCAAGGTCCGCGGCCGCGGGCAGGGCCTTCAACGCCACCGGCCCCAGGTGGGGCCAGGCCCGGAGGGACAACCCTGTCGGCCAGAGCAGGAGCAGGTAACCGGGCAGGTAGTCCGCGAACTGCCCCGGGGTGTAAAAGCGCCAGGGCCCGTGCTCGGCAAGCCGGGTGGCCCACGCGGAGAAGGTGGCCAGGTCTGTGGGGTGGCCGGGCACCCACAGCAGCCCCAGCCGTACCAGCACCGCCGCCCACACCCACCACAACGGCTCTTCCGCCTCCTGCGGAATCCTACCAGACGGCGGGCGGCAGCCGTGCCCCCAGCGGAGGATTCCCCTCCACCCGCGAAGAACCGCAAACCGTCAGGTCATGCGGATGCGGGTGGGGGTTCCCAGGGAGCGCAAGGACGGGGAGTTCCGGGTAGGTCTCACCCCCGCGGGGGTCATGCAGCTGGTGGAGGTGGGCTGCGAGGTGGTGGTGGAGTCCGGCGCGGGGGAAGGGAGCGGCTTTTCCGACGAGGAGTACGCCCGCCGCGGCGCCCGGCTGACCCGTGACCCCGCGGAGGCGTGGGGCTGCGACCTCGTGATGAAGGTCAAAGAACCCCTCCCGGAGGAGTACGGCTACCTGCGCCCGGGTCTGGTGCTGTTCACCTACCTGCACCTGGCCGCGGACGAAGGGCTGACCCGGGCCCTGGTGGACTCCCGCGCGGTGGCGGTGGCGTACGAAACGGTGCAGCTGCCGGACGGGGAGCTGCCCCTGCTCACGCCTATGAGCGAGGTGGCGGGCAAGCTGGCGGTACAGGAGGCCAGCTACTACCTCAAGCGGACGCAGGGCGGGAAGGGCACCCTGCTGGGAGGCGTCACCGGGGTGGCGCCGGGCACCGTGGTGGTGCTGGGGGGTGGGGTGGTGGGGACCAACGCGGCCAAGGTGGCCGCGGGCATGGGCGCGCAGGTCACCGTGCTGGAGCGCAACCCCCGCCGCATGGCGCACCTAGACGACGTCCTGCACGGCCGGGTCCAGGTGCTCATGAGCAACCCGTACACGGTGGAGCAGGCGGTGGCCTACGCGGACGTGCTGGTGGGAGCGGTGCTGATCCCCGGGGCCCGGGCGCCCCGGCTCGTGTCCAAGGAGCTGGTCCGGGCCATGAAGCCCGGCTCGGTGATCGTGGACGTGTCCGTGGACCAGGGGGGTTGCGTGGAGACCACCCGGCCCACCACCCACAGCCAACCTGTGTTCGAGTGGGGCGGGGTGATCCACTACGGGGTGACGAACATGCCCGCGGCAGTCCCGCGCACGTCCACCGTGGCCCTCACCAACGCCACCATCGGGTACGCCATCGCCCTGGCCCGCAAGGGCTGGCGGGCCGCCTGTCGGGAAGACCAGGCCCTGGCCCGCGGGCTGAACGTGGTGGAGGGAAGGGTCACCCACCCGGGCGTGGCGGAGGCCCACGGCCTCCCCTTCACGCCGGTGGAGGAGGTGCTGCAGGGGTAGTTACGGGGTCGGGAGGTTGGCGAAGATGGACTCCACGGGCTCTGGCATCTCCGGCCGGATACGCCCGGCGGCAATTTCCTCCAGGGCCACGGTCACCGGGTTCTGCGAGTCCACGTCCACCAAGGGCAGCTGGCCCGCCCGCAGCTCCCTCGCCCGCTTGGCCGCCAGCATGACCAGCAGGTACTTGTTGGGCACCCGTTCCAGCAACGTCTCGATGGGCGGACGGACCATGGTCTCCTCCTTCCAGCTCCTGGAGCATACTCTACGGTAGGGGTACGCGCAAGCGGGTCCGCACTCGGCTGTCACAGGGGGTAGCGGATGGCCACGGTGGAACTCCGGCGAGCGACCACGGGGACGGTACAGGACCGGTTCCTCCGCGCGGTCCGGGAGCGGGGGACGCGGGTGGCCATGTGGCACAAGCGCCGGGGGCTGTGGCACCCCATCTCCTGGGCGGAGTACGGCCGGGCCAGCCTGGAGGTGGCCTGCGGTCTTGTGTCCTTGGGGCTGCAGCCCGGGCAGGCGGCCGCCATCATCGGCAACAACCGGCCGGAGTGGCTGTTCTGCGACATGGGGATCCTCCTGGCAGGCGGTCTTTCCGTGGCCGTGTACGCCACCAACCCGCCGGAACAGTGCGCCTACGTGCTGGGGCACAGCGAGGCGCACGTCTTCTTCGTGGAGGACGAAGAGCAGCTAGACAAGGCCCTCCAGGTGCGGGGGCAGCTGCCGCACCTGGAGCGCATCGTGGTCATGGACCCGGAGGGGCTGGAGGGCTTCTCCGACCCCCAGGTACTGACCCTGGAGGAGCTGCGGGCCCTGGGGCGGGCTGCGTGGGACCCGGACGGTCTGGCGGACCGGTGGCGGCACGCCAGCGAGGACGACGTGGCCATCCTCCTGTACACCTCCGGGACCACAGGTCCGCCCAAGGGGGCCATGCTCACCCACCGGAACCTGCTGTGGACCGCGGAGGCCCTGGGCCGGGCGAACGCCCTGTACCCCACGGACAGTGCCCTGTCGTTCCTGCCCCTCTCCCACATCGCGGAACGGATGCTGAGCGTGTACCTGCCCCTGGTGTGGGGCTACGTGGTGTACTTCGCGGAAAGCCTGGACACCCTGTTCCAGAACCTGCAGGAGGTGCGGCCCACCATCCTGTTCGCGGTGCCGCGGCTGTGGGAGAAGCTGTACTCCCAGTTGACCCTCCACATGCGGGAGGTGGACTTCTTCAAGCGCACCGCCTACCGGCTGGCCCTGGAGGCAGGCCGCCGGCACGCGCGGGCGCTGCTGGCGGGGGAGCGGATCCCGCTGTCCGTGCGCACCGCGCACGCCGTGGCGGAGCGGGCGGTCCTGTGGCCCCTGCGGCGGCGGCTGGGGCTGGACCGGGTGCGGTTCGCGGTCTCCGGGGCGGCCCCCATCGCCCCGGAGATCCTGGAGTTCTACCACGCCCTGGGGGTACGGATCCGGGAGGTGTACGGGCAGACGGAGGGCAGCGGCCCCACCACCATCCACCAGGGCGACCGCATCCGGCTGGGGACCGTGGGCCAGCCCGTGCCGGGGGTGGAGGTCCGCATCGCGGAGGACGGGGAGATCCTGGTACGGGGGCCCAACGTGTTCGCGGGGTACTACAAGGACCCGGAGGCCACCGCGCAGGCGCTGCGCGACGGCTGGCTCCATTCCGGGGACGTGGGCGAGATGGACCCAGACGGCTTCCTGCGCATCACGGACCGGAAGAAGGACCTGATCGTGACCGCGTACGGCAAGAACGTGGCCCCCGCGTACGTGGAGAACCAGCTGAAGGCCAGTCCCTACATCCACGACGCGGTGGTGGTGGGAGACCGGCGGCCCTACCTGGTGGCCCTGGTCGTCATCGACGAGGACAACGTGGCCCGGTGGGCCCAGGACCACCGGATCCCCTTCTCCACCTTCGCGGACCTGAGCGGCAACGAGCACGTCCGGGAGCTCATCGCGCGGGAGGTGGAGCGGGCCAACCGCCGGCTCAGCAGTCCGGAGCAGGTCAAGCGGTTCTGCATCCTCCCCAAGCGCCTGTACCAGGAGGACGGGGAGGTGACGCCCACCCTCAAGGTGAAGCGCAAGGTCCTGCAGGAGAAGTACCGTGACCTGATCGACCAGCTGTACCGGTAGGGGTCAGGCCCACCGCCGCTTGGGCCGCCACCGCCGGAAGCCCTTCGGCGACGGCTCCGCCTGGACGCCCAGGTACAGCGCCTGCACGTTGGGATCTTCCCGCAGCCGGTCCGCGGGCCCTTCCAGCACCAGCCGCCCGGCCTCCAGCACGTAGCCGTAGTGGGCCACCTGCAACGCCATGCGGGCGTTCTGCTCCACCAGCAGGATGGAGATCCCCTCCCGGTTCAGGGACTGCAGGATCCGGAAGATCTGGCCCACCACCCGCGGCGCAAGCCCCAGGGACGGCTCGTCCAGCAGGAGCAGGGAGGGCCGCAGCAACAGCGCGCGGGCGATGGCCAGCATCTGCTGCTCGCCGCCGGAGAGCGTCCCCGCCTGCTGCCACAGCCGCTCCCGCAGGACGGGGAACCGGTCCAGCACCGCCTCGTAGTCCGCCTTCCGGTAGTGCCGGGCGTAGCCGGCCAGCTGCAGGTTTTCCGCCACCGTGAGCTCGGGGAACAGCCCCCGGCCCTCCGGGACCAACGCCAACCCCATCCGGGTGACGGCGTCCGGGTCTTTTCCGTTCAGCCGGACGCCGCGGAAGGTCACCTCCCCCTTCTCCGGCTGGTCTGGGATCAGGCCCATGACCGTGCGCAGCAGGGTGGTCTTGCCCGCCCCGTTGCTCCCCAACAACGCCACCACCTGGCCGTGGGACACGCGCAAGGAGACCCCCCGAAGGACCACCAGCCCCCGCCGGTAACCCGCCTCCACGTTGCGGACGGACAGCACCTCCTCGCTCATGCGCCCACGCCCAGGTACGCCTCGATCACCCGCGGGTCCCGCTGCACCTGCTCCGGGGGACCTTCCGCGATCACCTCCCCCTGGTCCAGGACCACCACCCGCTCCGAAAGGTCCATCACCACCCGCAGGTCGTGTTCCACCAGCACCACCGTCACGCCGAAGGCCCGGCGGGCGTCCTGCAGCCGGTACTTCAGCTCGTCCTTCTCCTCCGCAGCGAGCCCCGCGGAAGGTTCGTCCAGCAGCACCAGCCGCGGTTCGCTGCACAGGGCCCGGCCGATCTCCACCACCCGCTGCACCCCATGAGGCAGGGCCGCCACGGGGAGGTGGCGGTACGCCTGCAGCTCGAGAAACTCCAGCACCCGTTCCGCCCGCTCTCTTTGCCGGACCTCCTCCTCCCGTGCCCGCCACCCCCCCACCGCCACCTCCCACACGGGGGAACGGAAGTGCCGGTGGCAGCCCAGCAGCAGGTTGTCCAGGACCGTCATCCCGCGGAACAGCTCCAGGTTCTGGAAGGTGCGGGCCACCCCCAGCCGCGCGATGGCATCCGGGGAGGCCCGGGTGACGTCGTGGCCGTCCAGCAGCACACGCCCCTGCTGGGGCCGGTACACGCCGCAGATGCAGTTAAACAGACTCGTCTTGCCCGCCCCGTTGGGGCCGATGACGCTCACCAGCTCCCCCGCGTGCACCGCGAGGCTCACGTCCCGCAGGGCGGTCACCCCGCCGAACCGCAGGGTGACCGCCTCCACCCGCAGCAGGGGAACCGGGTTCACGCCACCGTCTGCGCCTAGAAGCCCGTGGGGTAGCTGATCCAGTCCGACAGCCGCGTGTACCGGCCCCCCTCCGCCCGGGTCAGGAACAGCCGGTTTGTGCCCTGACGCCGGTCGGGCCCGAAGGTCACCCCCCGGATCACCTGCCCGTCCCAGTTGCGGATGCTCTCCATGGCCTGCACGAACCGCTCCTTGGTCAGCTCCCGGCCCGCGCGCCGCAGGCCCTCCACGAACGGCTCCATGAAGGCCCAGCCGGCCAGCGCGTTGAAGGGGTTGGTCCGCAGGGCCGGGTCCACCCGCGTGAGGATGCTCAAGGCCTCGTCCACCCGGCTGTCCCCGGTGCCCGGCAGGGGGAAGAAGCCCGTGGACACCACCCCGTTCCACGCCTCCCCCGCCAGGGCGAACATGATGGGGTCGCCCAGGGTGAAGGAGGACAACAGCTTGGGCGTGTAGCCCACCTTGGCCATCTCCCGCACGATCAACGCCCCGTGCCGGGGGGTGGCGTACAGGAGCACCGCGTCCGCCCGGGACTCCCGCAGCTTCACCGCCTCCGAGCTCACGTCCGCCTGCGTGACCTCGTAGGGCACCTGTGCCGCGATCCGCACCCGCGACCGCGCCGCGCCCTGTTTGGCGCCCAGAAGCCCCTTCTGCCCGTACAGGTCGTTCTGGTAGAACACCGCCACGCTCTTCGCGCCCAGCTGGCGGGCCGCGTAGTCCACCAGGATCTTCGCCTCCTCCACGTAGGACGGGTACGTCACGAACAGGTACTTCTTGTCCCGGAACCCGTACCAGATGGTGGCGTCCGCGGTGGGGCTGATCCACACCACCTCGTTCCGCACCACGTAGTCCCGCACCGCGAAGGCGTTCGCGGTGCCGATGAGGCCCACCAGGGCGAACACCCCCACCCGCTCCACCAGCTCCCGTACGTTGGCCGCGGCCCGGGGCGGCAGGTAGCTGTCGTCCCGCACCACCACCCGCAGCCGGCGCCCGTGGATCCCGCCCTGATCGTTCAGGTAGCGGGCGTAGGCCTCCATGCCGCGCCCCACGGCACCCCAGTACGCGGCGGGCCCGCTCAGGGGCATGGAGGTCCCTACTACTACCTCGTCCGGGCTGACCCCCCGCTCCTGGGCCACCGCGCCGAACGGCACGCTTACCAGCGCTGCCAGCAGCAGTACCCACGCGATCCGCATGACTCCCTCCCCCTCGGTGGTTTGGTCCCTCCCTTCCAGACTACCGACCCCGCCCGCGCCGCGCGCAACCCCACAGCCGCTACACCCTCCGGTGGAACGGACGGCCCAGCAGCCCCTCCGGCCGCACGAGCAACACCAACACGATCACCACGAAGCTCAAGGTGGCCTTGTACTTCACCGACACGTAGCCCGCGAACAGGCTCTCCGCCACCCCCAGCAGCACCCCGCCCACCACCGCGCCCGGCAGGCTGTCCATGCCGCCCAGCACCGCCGCCGCGAACCCCTTGAGGAACGGGTCCAGCATCATGAAGGGGTCCAGCAGCACCGCGGGCGCCAGCAGCATGCCCGCGGCCGCCCCCAGAGCACCTGCTACCGCCCAAGTAGCGGTCAGCACCCGGGCCACGGGCACACCGAGCAGCTGCGCGGCCACGGGGTTCTGCGCCACCGCCCGCATGGCCAGCCCCAGGGGAGTCTTCTGCACCAGCACCGACAGCCCCCCCACCAGCACCAGCCCCACCGCCAGGGAGCCCGCGGTGAGTTCGCTCACCACCACCTCCCCGATCCGGTACACGCGGACCTCCGACAGGGGGAAGGGGAACACCTTAGTGTCCGTACCCCATACCCACGCCATGAGCCCGCTCAAAAACAGGGCGAACCCCAGGGTGGTGATGACCAGGCTCAGGGCAGTGGCCTGCTTGACCGGCTGGATCAGCAGCCGGTAGAAGGCCGCGGACACCGCGGCGGCGCCCGCCAGCCCAACCGCCAGGGCCACCGGGTAGGGCCATGCGCGGGCGAGGGCGGCAAAGGCCAGGAACACCCCCAACGTCGCCAGGTCGCCGTGCGCGAAGTTCAGGACGCGGGAGCAGCGGTACAGGAGGACGATTCCCAATGCCACCAGGGCGTACAGGCTTCCCGCCGCCGCCCCGTTGGCCACGTACTGGAGCACCAACCTCACAGGGGCCAGGTCCTCCAGTACCGCTGGATCCGCAGCCAGCGGGCCGCAAGCCCGCCCGGTTCGAACCGCAACACCAAGATCACCGCGGCGCCGTACAGCACGTTGAGCGCCTCCCCCATGCCGGACAGCGCCTGGGGGAGCAGGGTGAGCAGCACCGCGCCCAGGACGCTGCCGGACACGGAGGCGAGCCCGCCCACCACCACCATGGAGAAGAAGTACACGGACTCAAACAGCGTGAACAGCTGCGGCTCCAAAAACCCCACCACGTGGCCCATGAGGGCACCTGCCACCCCCGCGTACAGGGCGCTCAGGGCGAAGGCCAGGGTCTTGTACCGGGTGAGGTTCACCCCGGACAGCTCCGCGGCCACCTCGCTGTCCCGGACGGCCACCAGGGCCCTGCCCACGTACGACCGCACCAGCCGTACCGCGGCCAGCACCAGGGCCCCGGTGAGCCCGACCACCAGGGTGTACAGCACCCGCTCGTCCTTCAAGGGCAGGCCGAACACCGCCACCTCCGGCAGGAACAGCCCGGACCTGCCGCCGGAAAAAGACTCCCAGTTCACCAGCACCTGGTGGACAGCTAGGCCGAAGGCCAGGGTGGCGATGGCCAGGTACGGGCCCGTCAGCCTCAGGGCCGGCAGTCCTACCGCGTAGCCTACCGCGGCGCTGGCCAAAGCGGCGCACACGAGCGCGGGCAAAAACCCCCAGCCCAGCCGGGCCAGCACCAGCCCGTGGGTGTACGCGCCCACCGCGAAGAAGCCCGCGTGCCCCAGGGAGATCTGCCCCGCGTACCCCACCAGGAGGTTCAGCCCCACCGCCACCAGGGAGTGGACCGCGGCCAGGGTGGCCACGTACAGCACGTAGCGGGGGGCGACCAGGGGCAGGGCGGCCAACACACCCACCAGCAGCGCCACCCCCAGCCAGCCCGTCCAGCCGGACACCAGGCGCAGGTCCTGGGCGTAGGAAGTCCGCAGCTCCACCACCGGTAGCTTCTGCGGTACAGGGCCCTTCCCTCCCGCAGGACCCCCAGGCCCGCGCTGCGAACCCCTCCTCCGTGCGCGGTTGCGTCCACCTCCTCGTGATGCTCCTTGCGTGCACCGCGTGGGCCAGGGCCCAGTACTTTCCCCCGGACCTGGGGGACTCTTGGGCTGCAGCCCGCGCCCGGGCGCTGCTGGACCGGCGGGTGGTGGACACCGACCCGGACGGGCTGTTCCGGCCGCACGCTCCCCTTCCCCGGGCCCGGTTCGTCCGCTGGCTGGTCGCCGCCAAGGGCCTCCCCGTCTCGGGGACAGCACCTGCCCCGTACGCGGACGTACCGCCCACGGACCCGGACGCGCCCTTCGTGGACGCGGCCGCCCGCTACGGTCTGCTGCCGGACGGGCCTCGCTTCCGCCCGCAGGAAGCGCTCCTCCGCGCGGACGCGGTGGACTGGGTGGTACGGGCATTGGGCTACAGCTGGGAAGCAAGTTGGCTGGCCTCCCGCGCGGACGCGCCCGCGCGCGACCTCCCTCCTGCGGTTCTTCTGGCCTCCCGCACGGAGCCACCCCTGCTCCAGGAGCCTGCCGGCCCCGCACGCCCCCACCACCCCATCACCCGTGCGGAAGCCGCGTCCCTGCTGTGGGCCTACTTGGTGGCGGTGGAGGAGGGGGTACGGCTGCGCTACGAGCAAGCCCTGTCCCCAGGGGTCGTGCTGGTGGCGGAAAAACGCGGGGCGCTGCGGGCCCTTCCCGTGTGGCGGGTGCAGGTGGGCGCCTTCACCCACCCGGACAACGCCCGCCGGCTGGCAGGGAGCATGCGGTCCCGTGGGCTTCCCGCCTCCGTGGACGAGGCGGACGGCCTGTACCGGGTGCGGGTGGGATCCTTCCCGGGGCGCAGGCAAGCGGAGGAGCTGGCGGCCGCCTTGCGGGCGGAAGGGCTTGCCACCTGGGTGGTCTCCACGGTGCAGGACACAGAACACCTGGCTACCCCGCAGTGGGTCATGGTCCTGCGGGTGGACGTGCGGCAGCTGGACCTGCGCCCGGTCCTGGCCAGGGACCGGGTGGTGGGGCGCGAACGCACCTCGGAGATGGCGCGGCGGGTGGGCGCTCTGGCCGCCACCAACGGAGGGTTCTTCGCACCCGACGGAGACCCCCTCGGGGGCCTGGTGATCGACCGGGAGTGGGTGAGCGAACCGGTCCCCGGCCGCTCCTGCTTGGGCGTGGGGGACGGTTTCGTGCTGGTGGACGCACTGGACTGGCGGGGCGAACTGTCCGGCCCCCCAGGGACGGTACCGCTTTCGGGGATCAACCGCGCCCGGGGTGCCGCAGAGGTGGTGTTGTACACGCCCCGCTACGCGCCCAGCACCGGGACCGACGCGTCCGGGCTGGAGGTGGTGGTGGCGGGCGGGACCGTCCGGGAGCTGCGGTCCGGCGGGAACACGCCCATCCCTGCGGACGGGTTTGTCCTGTCCGCCAGCGGCCCCCGTGTGGCGGCCCTGCAGCAGTTCCAGCCGGGAGATCCCTTGCGGGTGTCCCTGTCCGTGCTGCCCAGTTCCCAGGACCCCCGCTGGCAGGAGGTCCGTCACGTGGTGTGCGGAGGGCCCCGCCTGGTCTCCGGCGGGGTTGCCCGTCCCTCCCAGGAAGGCTTTGCGGACACCCTACGGCTGCGACGGCACCCCCGCACCGCGGTGGGCGTGGCTGGGGACGGCCAGGTACTGGTGGTGGTGGTGGACGGCAGGTGGCCCGAGCACAGCTTGGGCATGACCCTCCAGGAGCTGGCGGGGGAGCTGAAGCAGCTGGGAGCGGTAGACGCGTTGAACCTGGACGGCGGAGGCTCGTCCACCCTGGTGGTGGGAGGGGTTGTGGCCAACCGGCCGTCGGACGAGTCCGGGGAGCGGCCGGTGGCGGACGCCCTCGCCGTCCTGCCGCGGGCGGGATCCGCGCGGCCCTGAGCAGCAACAAGAACCCTACCCCGCCTTGGCCGCCAGCTGGAAGATGGGCAGGTACAGGGAGACCACCATGGCCCCCACCACCAGGCCCATGAACACGATCATGGCAGGCTCCAGGGTGCTGGCCAGGGCGGCCACGGAGGCTTCCACCTCGGTGTCGTAGAAGTCCGCCACCTTCACCAGCATCTCGTCCAAATTCCCCGCCTCCTCGCCCACCCGTACCATCTGCACCACCATGGGCGGGAACAGCTCCACCTGGGACAGGGGGACGGCGATGCTCTCCCCCTCCCGGATGCTGGCCCGGACCCTGCGGATGGCCTCCTCCACCACCACGTTGTCCACCGCCTTGCTGGTCACGTCGAAGGCCTGCAGCAGCGGGACCCCCGCCCCCAGCAGGGTCCCCAGGGTACGGGCGAAGCGGGCCAGGAGCGTCTTCTGGATCACCGGCCCGAACACGGGCAGGCGCAGCTTGGCCCGGTCCCACCACGCCTTCCCCGTAGGGGTGCGCAGCCACCGCAGAAAGCCCCACACCCCCAGCGCGAGGGCGGGGATCCACACGTACCAGAAGGTGCGCAGGAAGTAGCTGACGGCCATCACGATCTGGGTGGGAAGCGGCAGCTCTCCCACGTTCAGCTCCCGGAAGAACACCACGAACTGCGGGATGATCACCATGGTCATGAACAGCAGGGCTCCGGTGGCCGCCAGGGTCAGGATCACGGGGTAGACCATGGCGGACTTGATCTTCTGCCGCAAGGCGAACTCCTTTTCCAGGAAGGTGCTCAGACGCTGCAGGACGTCGTCCAGGACCCCGCCCGCCTCCCCCGCCCGCACCATGTTCACGTACAGGGAGCTGAAGGCTTCCGGGTGCTTCGCCAGGGCGTCTGCCAGGGTCCGGCCCTGCTCCACGTCCGACCGCACCTTGCTCAGGACCTCCCGCAGGCGGTGGTTGCCGGTCTGCTGCTCCAGGATGGTCAAAGACCGCACCAGGGTGAGGCCGGAGTTCACCATGGTGGAGAACTGCCGGCTCATCACGGCCAGGTCCCGCAGGGAAATCCCCCGGAACAGGTCCAGGAAACTGCGGGCTTCCCCGGGGCCCGTCTTCGCCCGCTCGATGGCGGTGATGAAGAAGCCCATCTGGTGCAGCCTCTCCGCCACCTGGGCGTCGGACTCCGCCTCCAGGATCCCGGTGACCACCCGGCCCGTCTGGTCCCGCGCGGTGTACTGGTAGCTCGGCACCGAAGCCCTCCTCCGCCCTTCAGGCGATCATCTTGCGCAGCTCGTCCGGGTGGATGGCCTTCCCGATGGCGTCCTCGAAGGAGATGAGGCCCCTCCGGTACAGGTCCCGCAGGGACTGGTCCATGGTCTGCATGCCCCACTCCGCCCCTGTCTGGATGGCCGACTCGATCTGGTGGGTCTTGCCCTCCCGGATGAGGTTGCGGATGGCGGGGTTGGCGATCATCACCTCCACCGCGGGGACCCGCCCGATCTCCTCCAGGGTGGGCCACGCGCGCCGCTGGGTGGCCACCGCACCCGACCGCCGCGCCGCCGCGTACCCCTCCTGGCTGCCGAACCGCCGGAGGAACAGCTGGTTCGGCAGGAGGATCTGGCTGATGACGGCCTCCACCACGCCCGCCAGCTGCACCCGGACCTGCTGCTGCTGGTGGGGCGGGAACACGTCGATGATGCGGTCGATGGACTGGGCGGCGTTGGCGGTGTGCAGGGTGGCGAACACCAGGTGGCCCGTCTCCGCGATGGTGAGGGCCGCCGCGATGGTCTCCAGGTCCCGCATCTCCCCGATGAGCACCACGTCGGGGTCCTCCCGCAGGGCGGCCCGCAGGGCGTTGGGGAAGCTCTGGGTGTCAAAGCCCAGCTCCCGCTGGTTGATCACGCTGCGCTTGTGCTCGTGCAGGTACTCGATGGGGTCCTCGATGGTCACGATGTGGCAGCTGCGCTCCTCGTTGATCTGGTGGATCATGGCGGCCAGGGTGGTGCTCTTGCCCTGCCCCGTGGGGCCGGTGACCAGGATGAGGCCCCGGGGCCTGCGGGTGAGTTCCACCAGCACCGAGGGCAGGTTCAGGTCCTCCAGGTGCGGCACCTCGTGCGGGATGGCGCGGATGGCCACCCCTACCGCCCCCCGCTGGCGGTACACGTTCACCCGGAACCGTCCCAGCCCGGGCACCCCGTACGACAGGTCCAGCTCCCAGTTCTTCTCGAACTTCTGCTTCTGCAGGGTGTTCAGCATGCTGTAGGCGAGCTGGTAGGTGTCCTCCGGGGTCAGCACGGGGTACCCCGCCAGGGGGGTCAGCTTCCCCCACACCCGGATCATGGGGGGAACGCCCGCGGTGAGGTGCAGGTCCGACCCCTGGTGGTCCACCACCTCTTTGAGCAGCTGCTCGATGTTCATGGCCCCTCCCCTGGGAATCAGCTGCCTGCCGCCAGGGCCTCCCGGGCCGGGTGCAGCAGCCCCGCCTCCTTCAGCTGTGCGTAGATCTCCACCACCTTGGAAAAGCCCCGGAAGTCGCCCCGGTACTCCCGCTCCAGCTTGTAGCCCAGCTCCACGAACTTGTTGAGCGTGATGAAGAAGGCAAACTGCACGATGTTGGACTCCACCTCGGGCGCGTCCCGGTTCTTGTCGATGAACAGGTTGAGGATGTCGATCCTGGGCAGCTCGTCCGGGTCCACTCCCTCCTGACGCGCCTTGGACTCCAGGTACTCCCGCAGGTCCCGGGTGGCCTTCCAGTCCTTCACCAGGACCATGGCCACGTCCAGGTCGTACTCTAGATCTCCCGAGCCCACGCTGTGGTGCATGGTGGGCCGTTCGTACAGCTCCGACTCCCCGTCGTCTTCCGCGGGCCGCTCGTCCAGGCGGCAGCCCTCCTTGTCCAGGGGGGAGATGGCCAAAATGGGAGCCCGCAACTCCAGGCTCAGCTCCGCCAGCTGCGAGGAAATGAGGTCGGTGCGGGCCTTGTCGTCCGCCACGGGCTCGTCCACCGGGATCTTCTGCAGGTAGTCCAGGCAGACCAGGATCTTGTCGGTGTCGTGCTCCTGCATGACGTTGTAGGCGTGCGCCTTGATGCGGTCCAGGGTGTCCTTGCGGCCCGCTTCCACCAGGTACAGGTAGGGCGCGAACCGGTACACCTCCTCCTCCGCGGCCCGCAGCTTGGCCAGGGTCGCGGGGGACCGGTCCAGGGTGCCGGCCAGGATGTCCGCGGGGCTCACCAGCATCTCCTTGGCCAGCAGCCGGGCGGCCAGCACCTTGACCGTCTGCTCCCACGAGTAGAACAGGACGGGAATCCGGTGGTTTCGGGCCACGTAGCTGGCGAGCTGCAGGGCCAGGTTGGTCTTGCCCCTCCGGGGCGCCCCCGCCAGTCCGTAGTAGAACCCCGGCCTCAGCCCCGACAGCACGCGGTTCAGCCGGTCGAAGGGGGAGATGGAGTAGCCCAAAAGGCCTCCGGCTGCCGGGTTCTGGGCCTTTTCCAGGAGGTCCGCCAGCGCATCCCCCACCGGGGCCAGGCGGTGGCGCAGACGCCGCTTCTGGATCTCAAACAGCTCCCCCACCACCTCCCCCACGAACCGCACCAAGTCCTTGGAGCCCGCGCGGTCGCCCTGGCGCAGGAAGTCCTGGATGCGCCTCTGCACCGCCTCCAGCCGCCGCCGGCTGTCCCGGGTCTTCAGCGCCTCCAGGTACGCCACCATCTGGGAGGCGGAAGGCGGGCGGGTCATGCGGACCGCCTGCAGGAGCCGGTCCATTTCCGGGGTCAGCAGGCCCCGCTCCTGCACCTCGTGGCGGACGGCCACCTCGTCCAGGGCAGCCGCCCGGGCCATGACCAGCTCCAGCACCACCCGCGCGAGGCGCTGCGCCACCGGGCTGTCCAGGAGCTCCGGCCCGAACCCCTCCCGCAAGGCCAGCGCCGCGAGGTGCCGGTCCCCCACCAGGCCGCTGAGGACCGCTACGTCCAACTCGTACCGCGGATCCATGGAAGTCAACTCTTCCCTCCTACCCCGGCTGGGTCCTGCCGGGCAGGCAGTGGAGCAAGTTTCGTTCCACCTCCCGCCCCCGTTGCGGGGCCCGGGGACCTGTGGTACGTTACTCGGAACCGGGTCTAGGCCCTCCCAGGCCCTGGGCATATAAATTGCTCCACGTCGGCTGCAGACCGCGGGGATCCTTCCGCGGATGCGGGCGGTCTAGACTGGAAAGGGGGCCACGGTGGCCAAGGGCCACCATCTGGTTATGAAAGCAGGCACGGGCCGGGCAGGACAGGGCCAGGCGGAGCTTGCGGCGCTTCGGGAGTACAAAGCGTCCCTGGGGATCCCGCCTGCCAACCAGACCCTGGAGTGCGCCTGGCGGTACCACTCCGCGTTGCGCCACGCCCGGGCGGGACGGCTGCACGAAGCCATCGCGGAGTACAAAAAGCTCATCGAGCTGGTGCCCGAGGAGCCTGTCCACTACCTGGATCTCGCGGACCTGTACCAGTCCGGCGGCTTCCTGAAGGAAGCGGTGGTGGTTCTCCTGGCCCTGGGCGAGGTGTACGACAAGCTGGGCTTGCCCCAGGAAGCGGCCAGCGTGCTGGACCGCGCCGCCGCGCTGGAGGCGCAGGCCAACGGCCGGCCCGTGCGCCGGTACGAGCCTGTCCCTCAGCCCCTGCCGGAGGAGGAACAAGCGGCCGCCCCACCTCCCCCGGAGGGGTCGCCGGAGGCCGCACAGCCACCGCCGGCGGAACTTGAGCCTGCCGCGGACACCCCGCAGCGGGGAGGGCCCGCCACGGGGGAGGCGCAGGGCGCCCCTCCCGCTCAGGAGCCAGCCGTAGCGGGGACCGTGGACGGGCCCGCCACGGAAGGGGCGCCCCCGCAGGCCGCGGCCCTGCCCGTGCCGGACGCACAGGCCAAGGCTCCCCCCGCCCCTCCCGCGGGGCCGCGCGCGCCGGCCCCACGCGGCGCAGGCCCCACCCTGGTGCGGCGGGAGGCGTTGGGGGGCATCCTCCTCCGCATGGGGCTGATCCAGGAGGCGCACCTCCAGCAGGCCCTGGAAATCCAGGCCCGCACGGGGGAGCGGCTGGGCCGCATTCTCGTGCGCATGGGGCTGGTGACCGAGGAAGACGTGGCCAAGGCCATCGGGGTCCAGTGGGGGTACCCGTACGTGAGTTTGGCCAACACCCCCGTGGATCCCGCGGTGGTGCGGCTGGTGCCCCAGCACCTGGCCGTGCGCCACAAGCTGCTGGCCTTCGCCCGGAACGGCGACCGGCTCGTGGTGGCCCTGGTGGACCCCCTGAACCTGCTGGCCCTGGACGACGTGCGCCTGGTGACGGGGATGGACGTGGAGGCCCGCATCACCACGGAAGACGAGCTGATGCAGGCCATCAACAAGCACTACCACGTGGAGTCCGTCCTCGAACGGTCCGCGTCCGTGGAGGCAGAGGAGGCGGTGGAGGAGGAGGTCAGCCTCGACCGCCTCCGGGAGATGGTGGACGAGGCCCCGGTGGTCAAGCTGGTCAACGTGATCCTGGACCAGGCCATCCGGGAGGGCGCGTCCGACATCCACATCGAGCCGCACCGCAACGGGCTGCACGTACGCTACCGCATCGACGGGGTGCTGCACGACGTGATGTCGCCACCCAAGAACCTGAAGGCGGCTTTGGTCTCCCGCATCAAGATCGTGGCGAACCTGGACATCGCGGAGCGCCGGCGTCCCCAGGACGGCCGCATCCACCTGAAGGTGGACGGCCGCGACATCGACCTGCGGGTGTCCACCCTCCCCACCATGTTCGGGGAGAAGGTGGTCATGCGGATCCTGGACCAGTCCAACGCCCTCATCAGCCTGAACCGGCTGGGCATGGCCAGCGACGTGCAGGCCAGGTGGGAGGAGCTGGCGGCCAAGCCGTACGGCATGATCCTGGTCACGGGGCCCACGGGCAGCGGCAAGACCACCACCCTGTACGCCACCCTGAGCAAGATCAACACCCTGGACAAGAACATCATCACCGTGGAAGACCCCGTGGAGTACCAGCTGCCTCGCATCAACCAGGTGCAGGTGAACCCCAAGGCCGGGCTGACCTTCGCCAACGGGCTGCGGTCCATCCTCCGCCAGGACCCGGACGTGATCATGGTGGGGGAGATCCGCGACCGGGAGACGGCGGAGATCGCGGTGCAGGCGGCCCTCACCGGCCACCTGGTGCTCAGCACCCTGCACACCAACGACGCCCCCAGCGCCTTCACCCGCCTGCTGGACATGGGCATGGAGCCGTACCTGGTGACGTCGTGCGTCATCGGCGTCCTGGCGCAGCGGCTGGCCCGCCGGATCTGCGCCAAGTGCAAGGAGGCGTACCGCCCGCCCGCGGAGGCGGTCCGGCGGCTATCAGAGGAACTCTTGGACCAACCGGACCTGGTGCTGTACCGGGGAAGAGGGTGCGACGCGTGCCGCCAGACGGGCTACCGGGGGAGGACAGGTGTGTACGAGCTGCTGGTGGTCACCGACCGAATCCGGGAGCTGGTGCTCCGCCGGGCCTCGGCCACCGAGATCCGGGAGGCGGCCCGGGCGGAGGGGTTCCGCACCATGCGGGACGACGGCATCCAGAAGGTGCTGGAAGGCGTGACCACCATCGAGGAGATCCTCCGGGTGGTGTACGTCACGGAGGGGTAGACGCCTCCGGGTCGGCGGGGAACACCACGGTCCGCGCGCACACCGGCCGCACCCGGACCCGCGTCCCGTGCCGGAGGGCTGGTTCCCCCGCCAGCCGGCAGCGGACCACCCGCCCGGAGGCCAGGCGGACCTCGTAGACCGTTTCCGGCCCGCGGAACTTGGCGCCCACCACCACCGCCGGTCCCTCCGGGGTGGGCTCCAGGGCTAGGTCCGTGGGCCGGAGGAGGACCTCCACAGGAGTCCCGTCCGGGAGGCCGTTGCACGGAAAGTCCCCCAGCTCCGTGCGCGCCACGTGGCCGGACACCCGCCCGGGTAGGAAGTCCGCGTCGGACACGAAGTCCGCCACGAACCGGCAGGCGGGCGCGTGGTAGATCTCCTCCGGCGGGCCCACCTGCCAGAGGCGGCCGCGGCTGAGCACGCCGATGCGGTCCGCCACCGCGAAGGCCTCCTCCCGGTCGTGGGTCACCAGGATGGCGGTACTGCCCTCGGCCTTCAGCAGGTGGCGCAGCTCCTCCCGCATCCGGCGGCGCAGCTCCGGGTCCAGGCTGTTCAGGGGCTCGTCCAACAGCACCACGGACGGCCGCGGGGCCAGGGCCCGGGCCACCGCCACCCGCTGCTGCTCGCCCCCCGACAGCTCGTGGGGGAACCTCCCCGCCCACTCCCGCGCTCCCACCCGGTCCAGCACCTCTTCCGCGCGGCGCCGGCGCTCGGCCCGGGTCATTCCCCGGAGGCCAAACGCCACGTTTTCCAGCACCGTCAGGTGGGGGAACAAGGAGGGCTCCTGGAAGACCATGCCCACCCCCCGGGCCTCCGGGGGAACCCAGCAGGGGCCGGCCACCACCCGGCCAGCCACCTCCACCCATCCCCCGTCCGGTCGCTCCAGCCCCGCCACGATGCGCAGGGCGGTGGTCTTCCCGCACCCGCTGGGCCCGAGCAGCACCAGGAGTTCGCCTGCCTGTACAGACAGGGTCAGACCCCGCAGGGCCTCTATCCGGCCGAACCGCTTGGAAACGCCCACCAGCCGCACGCGGGCGCTTGGCCCCGGTTGAGCGTTCACCCCTGCCACCATACGCCGCGCCTCCGAGCCCACCTTAGGCTAGGCGAACCTGGCGGATGGGTCAATCCGATCTCGGCCCGATGGGCCGTCCGAACCCCGGTGCGCCGCCCCGTCCAGCAGCAGCACCGGAAGCAGGCCCACCGCCACGATGCACAACCCCGCGGTGGACGCCTGGACCAGCCGCTCGTCGCTGGCCAGCTGGTACAGCCGCACCGCCAGGGTGTCGAACCCCAAAGGCCGCAACGCCAAGGTGGCGGGCAGCTCCTTCAGGGTGTCCACGAACACCAGCAGGCCCGCGCTGAGCACACTGCTCCGCATCAGGGGCGCGTGCACCCGCAGGAGCACGCTGGAGGGAGGGTGGCCCAGGGTACGGGCGGCGCCCTCCAGGGTGGGGCCGATGCGGGTCAGACCCGCCTCCACGGCGCTCAAGGACACGGCGAGAAAGCGCACGAGGTACGCGTAGACCAAGGCGAACGGGGTGCCGCTGAGGAGCAGCCCCGTGGAAATTCCCCACCAGCGGCGCAGCCACGCGTCCACGGCGTTGTCCAGCCAGCCGAAGGGGCCGAGCACCCCTACTGCCACCACCACCCCGGGCACCGCGTAGCCCAAGGAAGCCGCCCGTGCAGCCAGCTGCATGACCGGGCCTGGCGAAAGGCGCACCCCGTATGCCAGCAACGCCGACACCACCACCGCGGCGACCGCCGTGACCGCCGCCAGCCCGAAGGTGTTGCGGCTCAACTCCACGAAGGCAGGGCCCCACAGGGGATCTCCCCCCACCCGGGCCATCCAGACGAGGTACGCGCCGGGCAGGCCAAAGCCCACAAGCGGCGGAGCCAGGCACGCACAGACTGCCAGCCCGGCCCGCAGGCCGGACAGTTGCTGCGGTCGGGCGGGCCTGCGGGACGCTGGAGTCCCGTGGTACCGCCTCCGGCCCCTCGACCACCGTTCCAACACCACCACCGCGGCCACGAAGCCCATGAGCCACACCGCCAGCCTGGAGGCCCCCACCACGGAGCCGAAGCTGAACCACACGAGGTAAATGCCCGTGGCGAAGGTGTCCAGGGCGAAGTACTTCACGGTTCCGAAGTCCGCCAGGACCTCCATCCCCACCAGGCTCAGCCCCGCGGCGATGCCGGGGCGCGCGGCGGGCAGGGCTACCCGAAAGAACGTCCCCCACGGGCTGCAACCCAGGGTGCGGCTCACCTCCCACACGGTGGAAGACTGCTCCAGGAAGGCGGCCCGGGCCAGCAGGTACACGTAGGGGTACAGGGCGAAGGTGAGGACGAACACCGCACCCGGGAGGGACCGGATCTGGGGGAAGGGGTATCCCCGGGTCCACCCGAGCCACGCCCGCAGGGCCGACTGCACGGGGCCCGCGTACTGGAGCAGGTCCGCGTACGTGTACGCCAGCAGGTAGGCGGGTACTGCCAGGGGGAGCAAAAGGGCCGCTTCGCACAGGCGGCGGCCGGGGAACCGGTAGGCGGTGACCAGCCAGGCCGCCGCGACCCCCACCACCAGGGTTCCGGCCCCCACCCCTGCCAACAGCCAGACCGTGTTTTGCACGTACCTGGGCAGGACCAGCTGCAGGAACCCCGCCCAGGCGGGGTCTGGGGGGATCCAAAGGCTTCGGGCCAGCGCCACCAGGGGCACGGACACCACCGCGGCCACCGCCAGGCCCGTGGCCGGAAGGAGGCCGTGCCAGGCCGCGCGGCGTGGCCCGGGTGCGGGCCGTGTTCCGGCAGCGTCCCCCCGGACCATGGGATGCCTGCCGACCGCGGGCTAGCGCCAGCCCGCGGCCACCATGAGCTGCAACGCCTTGCCGCCGTTGGCCGCGTACACCGCGGCGTTCAGGGTGTCCTCGCGCAGGTGCGCAGGGGTGATGGCCGCCATGGGGTTGTGGACCCCACGCACCGCCGGGAACTCGAAGTTCCCCTTGCTGAACACCTCCTGCGCGAAGTCCGAGCTCAAAAACTCCAGGAAGCTCACCGCCAGCTCGGGGTTGCGGGAGCTGGCCACCACGCACGCCCCGCTCAGGTTCACGTGCACGCCCCGGTCCTCGGGCCCCTGGTTGGGGAAGAACAGCCCCACCTGCTGCGCCACCGCGCGGTCCGCAGGGTTGGGGGAGTTCAGCAGCCGCAGGTAGTAGTAGTGGTTGACCAACGCCACGTCTCCCTCGCCCGCGGCGATGGCCCGCAGCTGGTCTGTGTCCCCGCCCTGCGGCGGGCGCGCGAAGTTGGCCACCACCGCCCGCGCCCAGCGGGACACGAACCCCTCCCCGTGCCAGGCAATCAGGGCCCCCACCAGGGACTGGTTGTACACGTGGCTGGAGCTGCGCACCAGCACCTTCCCCCGCCAGCGGGGCGCCGCCAGCTCCTCGTAGGTGCTCAGGGCGGACCGGTCCACCCGGGCACGGGAGTACGCCAGGACCCGCAGCCGCTTGGTGAAGCCGAACCAGTACCCCTGCGGGTCCCGGAGGTGGCTGGGGATGCGCTGGCCCAGCACCGGGGAGTCCACCCGGCGGCACAGGCCCAGCTGCTGCGCCCGGTACAGCCGTCCCGCGTCCACCGTGATCAGGACGTCTGCCGGGCTGTTGGCGCCCTCTGCCCGGATCCGCTCGATGAGCTGGTCTGCGTCCCCCTGCACCAGGTTCACCCGCACCCCCGTCCGCCGGGTGAACTCCTGGTAGATGGCCTCGTCGGTGTCGTAGTGCCGGCCGTTGTACAGGTTCAGCTGCCGCACTTGACCCGCGGCAGGGGGGTACGAGGCAACCACGGGGGACAGGCCAAGGGCCAGGACCGCAAGGAGGACCGCCACACGCACGGTGCACCTCCCATTGTGTAGTGGTTCGGTCAAGATTGCGGGATTAGGCTAGTCTAACCGGTCGTGCTTGTCAACCCTAATGGGGACGACCCGGACCCTTGCCGCCGCCTCTCGGCCGATGGCGTGGCGGAACCCCTCCGACTCGAAGAACACCGGCCCGTGGAAGGGAGCCACCTCCAAGACCTGCACCCGGGAGTCCGGCACGAGGTGCAAGGACCGCAGGTACGCTACGAACTGGGGGTCCTCCTCGGGGATGGCCCACACGGTCCCCCCTTGGCCCGGTGCCAGGTCCACCAGGGTGAAGGGCGGTAGCGGCTCCACCTCCCCGTCCGGGGTGGGGATGGGGAGGCCGTGGGGGCACCGCGTGGGCCCCCCGAGGACCTGCTGCAGGCGGGACTCCACCTCCGGGCTGATGACGTGCTCCAGCTTGCAGGCCTCCTCGTACACCCGCTCCAAGGGCAGGCCCAGCAGGTCGGTGAGCAGCCGCTCCGCCAGCCGGAGCCGGCGCACCACGCGGACCGCCACCTCCCGTCCCGCGGGCGTCAGCCCCACCCCCTCCTCCGCCCCACGCACGTAGCCCTGTTGCTCCAGCCGCTTCAGCATCTCGGAAGCCGACGGCACGGAGACCCCCATGAACTCCGCCACCTTGGACACCGTGGCCGGGGGGGCGGTGTGCTGCAGGGCGAACACCGCCTTCAGGTACATCTCCGTGCGCTCGGTCTTGCCGATGTCGTGGGTGGACACGGCTCCCTCCCCGCCCACCATACCACGCGGCCCGTTTCGCGGGCCGCCTCACCCGTGGCAAGCTGGGGACGTGGCGCACCGCAGGCTGGCCTCCTTCCAGCGCCACGTGCGGCTCGTGCGGGCCGCCCGGTCGGAGTACGCCGCGGCGGGCTGCAGCCGCATCTTCGCGGACCTGCCGGGTGAACGGCCGCCCCGGTCCGTCCACATGGCCGGCCACGCGCCGTCCCGCCCGGACCTCACCTGCCGCGACCGCGCCAACCGGCTCCTGGTGGTGGAGGCGGAGACCTGCGACACCCTGCACCTGGAGGAAACCGCCCAGCAGTGGCGCCTGTTCCGCGCCTACGCGGACGCGTGCGGGGGCGAGTTCCACCTGGTGGTGCCCGAGGAGTGCCAGGAGCAGGCACAGGCCCTCCTGGCACGCCTAGGGCTGCGGGCGGACCGGCTGCTGGCGTTTCCCCTGGCGGAAGCCTGACCCCCTTCAGGCGGGCTGAAGGGGCGCCAGCTCCCCCACCGCCCGCTCCACCTCCTCCTCCGGGTACTCGAAGTCCGGCAGCTTGCCCGCCAGGTACTCCTGGTAGGCGGCCAGGTCGAAGTGTCCGTGGCCGCTCAGGTTGAACAGGATCACCTTCGCTTCCCCGGCCTCCCGGCAACGGACGGCCTCGTTCACCACGTGCCGGATGGCGTGCGCCGGCTCCGGGCCCGGCACGATCCCCTCCGTCCGGGCGAACAGCACCGCGGCCTCGAACACCGGGTTCTGCGGGTACGCGTAGGCCTCCACGAGGCCCCGGTGGTACAGCAGGCACACGAGGGGAGCGTCCCCGTGGTACCGCAGTCCGCCCGCGTGGATGGGAGCCGGAATGAAGGTGTGCCCGAGGGTGTACATCTTGAGCAGCGGGGTGGTCCGGGCGGTGTCCCCGAAGTCGTACAGGTAGCGGCCCTTCGTGAGGGTGGGGCACGCGGTGGGCTCCACCGCCACGACCCGCACGTCCCTGCCGCGGAGCTTGTCGCTCAGGAAGGGGAACGACAGACCCGCGAAGTTGCTGCCGCCCCCGATGCACCCCACCACCACGTCCGGGTACTCGCCCAAAAGCTCCAGCTGGCGCTTGGCCTCCAGTCCGATCACCGTCTGGTGCATGAGCACGTGGTTCAGCACGCTGCCCAGGGAGTACTTGGTGTCCTCGTGGGTGGCCGCGTCCTCCACCGCCTCGCTGATGGCGATCCCCAGGCTTCCCGGTGACTGCGGGTCGCGCTCCAGGATGGACCGCCCCGCCCGCGTGCGGGAGCTGGGGCTCGCCAGCACCTCCGCGCCCCAGGTCTCCATGAGGATCCGGCGGTAGGGCTTCTGCTCGTAGCTGACGCGCACCATGTACACCGTGCACTCCAGCCCGAACATCCGGCACGCCCACGCCAGCGCGGACCCCCACTGGCCCGCACCGGTCTCCGTGGTGAGGCGGCGGACGCCGCTGCGCTTCGCGTAGTAGGCCTGGGCAATGGCGGTGTTGGGCTTGTGGCTGCCCGGCGGACTCACGCCCTCGTACTTGTAGTAGATGCGGGCGGGAGTTTGCAGGGCCTGCTCCAGCCGCCGGGCCCGGTACAGGGGCGTGGGGCGGTACAGGGCGTAGATCTCCCGCACGGGCTGGGGGATCTCCACCCACCGCTCCGTGCTCACCTCCTGGAGGATGATGTCCATCGGGAAGATGGGAGCCAGGTCCTCCGGCCCCACCGGCTGCTTGGTGCCCGGGTGCAGCACAGGTGGAGGGGGCTCCGGCAGGTCCGCCAGGATGTTGTACCACGCCGTGGGCAGCTCGCTTTCCGGGAGCACCACCTTCGTGGAATCCCTCATGGCCTCCTCCTGCGGGGTTTGGACCGCGGAGTTCGACGGCGGCTGGCCCCTCTCCTGCGGCGGTGGTGCCCCTGCCGGCCCCGCGCCGCCTACCGCCCTGCGGTGCCCCGTTCCTGCCCCGACAGGCGCCCGAGTTCCTGGCGGGCCGCCGCCAGCTGCCGGTCGAACCCGTTGTCCAGGTCCGCGGTGGTCAGCTCCGCCCACACGTCCGGCGCCAGCCCCCGGCCTTCCAGCTCCTCCCCTCGGGGCGTCAGCATGCGGCCCACGGCCACGCTCAAGCCCGCGCCGCCGGGCAGGGGGAAGGTCACGCTGACCAGCACCGCGCCCGCGGTGCGGGTTCCCACCAACACCGCCCGGCCGTGGTCCCGCAGCGCCGCGCTGAGCAGCTCTGCGGCGCTGGCGGTGTCGTCGTCCACCAGGACCACGAGGGGGACGGAGGGGTCGAGGGCGGGGCCCGACCGTGTGAGGTAGCTGCGCCGTCCCTCCCCACGGCTTTCCACCGTGTACACCACCAGGCCGCGCGGGAGGAACAGCTCCGCGATCCGGTTCAGCTCGGCCACGAACCCGCCCGGGTTGCCCCGCACGTCCAGGAGCAGGCCCCGGATGCCTTCCTCCTGCAGGTCCCGCAAGGCCCGCGCCATGCGGGAGCCAGCGCCCTGGTTGAACTGGCCCAGGCGGAGGTAGCCCACCTGGCCGTCCAGGACCGCCGCCTCCACGGACGGCACCACGATGGGCTCCCGCGGGATGGACACCACCAGGGGCGTGGACTGCCCCGGGCGCTGGACGGTGAGGGTCACCGCGGTCCCCTGGGGCCCCCGGATCCGGCTGGACACCTGGTCTGCGGTCATGCCCTCGGTGCTGGCGCCGTCGATGGCCAGGATGCGGTCGAACGGCCGGAGTCCCGCCCGCTGCGCGGGGCTGTTGGGGAACACCAACCGCGCGTAGAACTTGCCGTCCCTGGCCACCAGCAGGATGCCGATGCCGGTGAAGGCGGCCTCGTTCTGCTGCTGCCGCCGCAGCTCCGCCAGCCGCTCGGGGCGGATGAAGCTCGTGTGCGAGTCCCCCAGGCTGGCGGCGGCCGCGGCGGCCGCGGCGAACTGCAGCTCCCGCTCCGTCATGCGGCCCGCCGCCGTCTGGACCGCCCGGTCGAACCGCACCTGGAACTGCTCCCGCGCCTGCTCCTCGGAGGTGGCGAACAGGTCCGCCACCGGAAACGCGACCCCCGCCCGCTGCAGCGCCTCCCGGACCCCCGCCAGGGCGGCGCGGTACAGCTGCACGGGGTCCGGACGGGCCACGTGTTCGTCCCGCAGCAGCTCCACCACCCGGAAGACCAGGGAGGCGTCCGCGGCCAGGGCGACCCCGGACAGCGCCCACGCGGCCACCACCGCGCACAGCCCCACCGCCGCGGTCCGCCCCAACCTGTGCACAGCGCGCATGTCCCCTCCTCCGGACCCGGACCCTGTACCCGAAGCGTCTGCAGCCATTGTAACGGGTGGGTGGAGCTGTCCCCGGTCACGGCTGCCGGCGCAGGACCACGGGCTGGCCCGGCACAAGGCCCAGCCGCGCGGCCGCGTCCCCTTCCCGCACCGCCACCTCCACGAACCCGTCGCTGCCCACCAGGACCACCATCTCCCCCACGTCCGCCTCCGCGTAGGTGCGGACCTTGCGGGCAGGGACCGTGTGGCCGCCCGCCTGCACCCAGAGCCGGTCGGGCAGGTGGTCCCACCAGGCGCCGGGGAGGTTGGTGCTCAGGTTGCCGAACACGTCGCAGCCGGTGACCTCGCCCACCATCGCCGCCTCGGTGCGCTCGGCCCGGCCCAGGTCCAGGGGCACGGGGTCGGTGACGGGAGGGCCCACCTCCTCGAAGGGGAACCCCAGCGCCAGCCACCGGGCGCAGGGGGCGAACACGTCCCGCCCCCAGAAGGTCGGGCAGACGGAGAGCCGGCGCAGGTCGCGGTGCACCAGCTCCCGGCACTCCGGCTGGCCCAGGGCCTGCGCCGCGGGCATCAGCAGCCCGTTGTCGGGGCCCACCAGCAGGTGACCTGCCGCCCGCACCACCAGCCCGCGCCGCGCGGTGCCCACCTCGGGGTCCACCACCGCCAGGTGCACGGTGCCGGGCGGGAAGGCCCGCACCGCGCTCCGCAGGCAGTAGGCGCCCTCCCGCACCTGGTGGCGGCGGACGGCGTGGGTGACCTCCACCACCACAATCCGTCCCCCGGGCGCGGGCGCCTGGAGGACCGCCCGCACCTCCGCCGCGTACCGGCTGTCGCTCCCGAAGTCCGTGAGCAGGCTCACCAGCCCCGATCGCACGCTCACGCGGGGAACAGGAAGTACAGCACGAAGGCCGCGGCGGCCACCCACATGAGGGGGTGCACCTGGTGCGCCTTCCCCGCCAGGGCCTTGATGGCCGTGTACGTGATGAACCCCGCTCCGATGCCGTTCGTGATGCTCCACGTGAACGGCATCACGAGCATGGTGACGAAGGCGGGGACGGCTTCCTCGTAGTCGCCCCACGGGATGTCCCGGGCCACCGTCATCATGAAGAAGCCCACGAGGATGAGGGCAGGGGCGGTGGCCTCCTTGGGGACCATGCCCGCCACGGGGTTCAAGAACATGGCCAACAGGAACAGCAACCCCACCACCACGGACACCAGCCCCGTGCGGCCGCCCTCGGCCACCCCCGCGGCGCTCTCGATGTACGTGGTGTTGCTGCTGCTGTTGGCGAACCCGCCGAAGACCGCGCCCAGGGAGTCCACCGCCAGCACCTGGCGGATCCTCGGCAGCTTGCCCTGCGGGTCCAGAAACCCCGCCTCCGCCCCGATCCCCACCACGGTCCCCATGGTGTCGAAGAAGTCCGCCAGCAGGACGGAAAAGGTGACCAGGAGGGCCGAGGCCAGCCCCAAGGTGGAGAAGAACCCGAAGTCCAGCCGGCCGAAGACGCGGTCCGGTCCCCACAGGCCTGCAGGCATTCCCACCCACCGCTCGGGGAGGAGGGCAGACGGGCCGAAGGCCGCACCTCCTCCCCACAGGGCGTTGGCCACCACGGCCACGCCTGTGGTGAGGAGGATCCCGTACAGGAGCGCCCCCTTCACGCGGCGCGCCAGCATCCAGCCTGTGAGCAGGAAGCCCACCACGAACACCGCCACCGGCAGGGTGTGGAGCCTGCCCAGGCTGAGGGCGGTGGCCTGCCCCCGCGCCACGAATCCCCCGTTGGTGAAGCCGATGAGGGCGATGAACAGCCCGATGCCGACCCCGATGGCGCGCTTGAGGGACATGGGGATGGCGTCCATCACCGCCTCCCGGAAGCGGGTGAGCACCAGCACCAGGATCACCACGCCCTCCAGGAAGATCACCGACATGGCCTGCGGCCACGTGAGCCGGAGACCGCCCACCAGCTGGAAGGCGACCACCGCGTTCAGCCCCATGCCGGGGGCGAGGGCGAAGGGGTAGTTGGACACCAGGCCCATGAGGATGCTCAACACTCCCGCGGTCAGGCACGTGACGGTGAGCACCGCCCCAAAGGGCAACTTGGCGCCCGTGGGGTCTGCCACCTGCCCTAGGATGCTGGGGTTCACGAAGATGATGTAGGCCATGACCATGAAGGTGGCCAGGCCCGCCCGGACCTCGGTGGCCACGGTGGTCCCGTTCTCCCGCAGCCGGAAGGTGCGCTCCAGCCACCCGGCCTCCCGAGGGGCCACCCGCACCGCCTCCGCCAATGCCACCACCTCCTCCGTCCTGGGTTTCCGGACATTCCGTGGTCCCCGAAAGGGGCGCCTGTCATGCTAGCCCCGGGGCACCCGGGGATCCAGGGCCGCCGTGGCGAACGTTCGGAGTCTACAGCTCCTCCAGGTTGAAGGCCCGGTGGAGGGCCCGCACCGCCCGGGGCACCGAGGCGGCGTCGATCACACAGGAGATCTTGATCTCCGAGGTGCTGATCATCTGGATGTTGATCTGTTCCGCGGCCAGGGCGCCGAACATGGTGGCCGCCACGCCCGGGTTGCTCACCATCCCCGCGCCCACCACGGAGACCTTCGCCACGCCCTCCTCGCTCTCCACCCGGCTGGCCCCCAGCTCCCGGGCCACGCGCTCCGCGCCCTCCACCGCGGCCCGGGCGTCCTGCCGGCTCACGGTGAAGGAGATGTCCGCCCGCCCCCCCCGGCTGGCGGTCTGGACGATCATGTCCACGTTCACGTGCGCCTCCGCGAGCACCCCGAACAGCCGGTGGGCGACCCCCGGCACGTCGGGCAGGTCCTGGACGGTGATCTTGCACACGTCCAGGTCGTGGGTCACCGCGTTCACACTCCGTACCGGCTCCATGGGCTCCTCCCCGATGATGGTCCCTTCCTCCTCCTCGAAGGTGCTCCGCACGTGCAGCCGCACCCGGTGCAGCTTGGCGTACTCCGCGGCGCGGGTCTGCACCACCACCGCGCCCGAGGAAGCCATCTCCAGCATCTCGTCGTAGGTGAGGTAGGGGAGCTTGCGGGCGGTGGGCACCAGGCGGGGGTCCGCGGTGAACACGCCCGCCACGTCCGTGTAGATCTCGCACACGTCCGCGCCCAGGGCCGCGGCCAGGGCCACCGCGGTGGTGTCCGACCCGCCCCTCCCCAGGGTGGTGAGCTCTCCGGAAGCCGTCACCCCTTGGAACCCCGCCACCACGGGGATCCGCCCGCGGTTCAGTTCGTCCAGCAGCCGTCCGCGCTCCACGTCCAGGATGCGGGCCTTGGTGTGCACCGGCTCGGTGAGGATCCGCACCTGCCAGCCCGCCAAGGAGGTGGCCCGCTCCCCCTCCTCGTGCAACGCCATGGCCAGCAGGGCGATGGAGATCTGCTCGCCCACCGCCAGGAGCATGTCCAGCTCCCGCGGGGAGGGACGCTCGGTGATCTCGTGGGCGCGGGCCAGCAGCTGGTCCGTGGTGTCGCCCGGGGCGGAGACCACCACCACCACCTGGTGGCCCGCGCGCCGGGTGCGGGCCACCCGCCGCGCCACGTGGAACATGCGGTCGGGCGTGGCCACGGAGGTGCCGCCGAACTTCTGGACGATCAAGCTCATGGTCGCTCCGTCCTCCCGCCTGGGGTCAGTCGATCACCCGCAGCAGGGGGCTGATCCCCCGCACCACGGGCATGTGCTGGAGCCTGTGCAGCACCGCCCGCAACGCCCGCTCCGGGGCGGGGTGGGTGCGCAGCAGCACATCCGCCTCCTCCCCGCGGCTCTGCTGCACGATGGAGTGCAGGCTCACCCGCTCCTCCCCGAAGGCGGAAGCCACCTGCGCGAACACGCCGGGCCGGTCTGCCACCCGCAGGACCAGGCAGCTGGCCAGGACGCGGTCCGCGGTGCTGCGGACCTCCTTCCGGTGGTAGCAGGTACAGCTCACACGGCCGTGGGCGCCGGAGCGCCGGTTGCGGGCCACGGCCACCAGGTCCGACACCACCGCGGAGGCGGTGGGGTCGCCGCCCGCTCCCCGCCCGTACAGCAGCAGCTCCCCCGCGGCCTCCGCCCGCATCCACACCGCGTTGAACTCCCGCCGCACGGACGCCAGCGGGTGGGTCCGGGGCAGGAGGGCCGGGTACACCGCAGCCTCCACCTGCTCCCCCAGGTCCCGCGCGTGCGCCACCAGCTTCACCACGAACCCCAGGGCCTTGGTGTACGTGATCTCCCGCTGGGTGAGCTGCCCGATCCCCTCGCAGTGCACGTCGCTGCGGACCACCCGGCTGTTGAAGGCCACGCTGGCCAGGATGGCCAGCTTGGCGGCGGCGTCGTGTCCCTCCACGTCCTCCGTGGGGTCGCTTTCCGCAAACCCCAGCCGCTGCGCCTCGCTGAGGGCCTCCGCGAAGGAAAGTCCGTCCTCGTCCATCCGCGTCAGGATGTAGTTGGTGGTGCCGTTCAGGATGGCGGCGATCTCCTGCACGCGGTCGCCCGCCAGGGACTCCTTCAAGGTCCGGATGACGGGGATCCCGCCTGCCACGCTGGCCTCGAAGAACAAATCGGCGCCTGAGGCTTCCGCGGCCTCCAGGAGCTCCCGGCCCCGGCTGGCCATGAGCTGCTTGTTGGCCGTCACCACGGACTTGCCCAGTCGCAGGGCCTCGTGCACGTAGCTGCGCGCGGGCTCGATGCCCCCGATGAGTTCCACCACCACGTCCACCTCGGGGTCCCGCACCACCTGCCAGGCGTTGTCCGTGAGCAGGTCTCGGTCCACGGCGACTTCCCGGGGCTTGTCCAGGTGCGCCACCGCCACCCGGCGCAGCACCAGGGGCATCCCCGCACGGTGGGTGAGCTCCCCGGCGCTGGCCTGCAGCCGACGCACCACCGCACTGCCCACGGTGCCCAGTCCCAGCAGACCCACGCGCAGCATCTCGCTCGATTCTACCCAGCGTCCGCCGTCCGGAACAGCCTGCCGCCGGTCAGATCAACCGGGCCAGGGCCTCCACGGTGGGCTCCACCGGTACCGGCTCCGGCGCGCGCTCCGCGGCGCTGGGGTCTTTGAGCCCGTGTCCGGTGAGCACCGCCACCACGGTGCCCCGCAGGGACACCCCCTCCCGGACCAGCCGGAGCAGCCCGGCCACGGAGGCCGCGGAGGCGGGTTCCACGAACAGCCCCTCCTCCTGGGCAAGGCGCGCCTGCGCGCGCAAGATCTCCTCGTCGGACACCGCGAGAATCCGCCCGCGGGACTCTGCGGCGGCCCGCACGGCACCTTCCCACGAGGCCGGCCGTCCGATGCGGATGGCGGTGGCCACCGTCTGGGGCCGCTCCACGGGCCGGCCGAGCACGAGGGGTGCCGCACCTTCCGCCTGCACCCCCCACATGCGGGGCCGCCGCGCGGGCGGCAGGGCCTCGCAGAACCCCCGCCAGTACGCGGTGATGTTCCCTGCGTTGCCCACCGGCAGGACCACCGCGTCCGGGGGGGCCTCCAGCTGCCGGAGGATCTCGAAGGCCGCGGTCTTCTGCCCCTCCAGCCGGTAGGGGTTCAGGGAGTTCACCAGGGCCAGCCCCAGCTGTTCGCTGGCCTCCCGGACCAGCCTTAGGGCCGCGTCGAAGGAACACGCTACACTCGCCACCACCGCCCCGTGCATGCGGGCCTGCGCCAGCTTGCCAGTGGCCACCGCACCCTCCGGCAGGACCACCAGGCACCGCAGGCCGGCCCGCCCCGCGTACGCGGCCGCGGAGGCCGCGGTGTTCCCCGTGGACGCGCACACCACGGCCCGGGCGCCGGACTCCACCGCCTTGGCCACCGCCACCACCATGCCCCGGTCCTTGAAGGAGCCCGTGGGGTTGGCGCCTTCCCACTTGAAGAACAGCTGGGCCTGGGGCAGCTCGCGGCCGATGGACACGGACGGCACCAGGGGTGTGTTCCCCTCCCGCAGGGACAGCAGGGGGGTCCGGTCGGTCACCGGCAGGCGGTCCGCGAACGCCTGCAGGACGCCGGGCCAGGCGGTCATGGGGGCCGCCCCGCGGCGGGGTACGAGCCCAGGCGGATCACCCACAGGCACTGGGCCCGGAGGGCGTCTAATGCCCGCTGCACCCGGGCTTCCTCCTCGTGTCCCTCGAAGTCCACGTAAAACACGTACTCCCACACCGCGTGCCGCGCGGGGCGGCTCTCCAGCTTCGTCAGGTTCAACCCCTCCTCCGCCAGGGCCCCCAGGGCACGGTACAGGGCGCCGGGTTGGTGGGCGGTGGCGAACACCACGGAGGTCTTGCTGGGGTCCCGGCGCGGGGCGGGCTGCGCGGCCACGGACAGGAACCGGGTGTAGTTCAGCGGGTTGGTCTGGATCTCCTCCGCCAGCACCACCAGCCCGTACAGCTCCGCGGCCCGGCGGCTGGCGATGGCCGCGCTGTCGGGGGACGGGTGTTGGGCCAGCATCTGCGCGGAGCCTGCGGTGTCGTAGTACGGCACCACCTCCACCCCCAGCTGGCGCAGGAACGCCTCGCACTGGGCCAAAGCCTGCGGGTGGGAGTACACCCTCCGGACCTGGCTCAGGGTCGTGCCCGGAGCCCCCAGCAGGCAGTGGGAAACCCGCAGGGTCACCTCCCCGGTGATGCGCAGGGCGTGGTGGAACTGCAGGAGCAGGTCGTAGGTCTCGTTGATGCTGCCCGCCTCGGAGTTCTCCACGGGCACCATCCCCGCCTCCGCCTCGCCGTCTGCCACCGCCTGGAACACCTCCCGCAGCGTGCGCCGCGGCAGGACGTCCACCGCGCCGAAGTGGCGCAGCGCCGCCTCCTCGCTGAAGGCCCCCCGCTCGCCTTGGAAGGCCACCCGCCGCACGGTCACGACGCCAGCTCCCGGGCGCGCCGGGTGGCCCGCTGCACGGCTTCCACCAACGCGCCCCGCACGCCGTGCTCCTCCAGCGCCCCCAGCCCGGCCATGGTGGTCCCGCCGGGAGAGGTCACCCGGCGGCGCAGTTCCGCGGGGTCCTCGCCCGTGTCCCGGAGCATGCGGGCAGCTCCGAACACCGTCTGCACCACCAGGTCCCGGGCCACCTGGGGCGGCAGCCCCGCCCGCACACCGGCTTCGATGAGGCTTTCCACCAGGAAGAAGACGTAGGCGGGGCCGCTGCCGGACAGCCCGGTGACCAAGTCGATGCGCTCCTCCGGGACCTCCACCACCGCCCCCACCGCGCCGAACAGGTCCCGGGCCAGCTGGGCGTCCTCCTGCCCTGCCCAACGGCCGAGGGCGTACGCGGTGACCCCCTCCCGGACCGCGGAGGGGGTGTTCGGCATGGCCCGGACCACCGGGAGTCCGGGGAAGGCGCGCTCCAGGGACGCCAGCGTCAGGCCCGCCACCACGGACAGGATCCGGTGGCCGGGGCCCACGTAGGGCTGCAGCTGCTGTGTGGCTTCGGCTACGTCCTTGGGCTTCACCGCCAGGACCAGCACCTGGGCGGCGGCGCACAGTTCGTCCTTCCGGTGGGTCGTCCGGATCCCGTAGCGGGCTTGGAGCGCCTCCAGGCGGGGCCGGTGGGACCTGTTGTTGGCCCAGATGCGGTCTGCGGGCCAGCCCGCGGCCCGCATGCCGCTGATGAGGGCCTCCGCCATGTTGCCGGCGCCCACGAAGCCCACCGAGGGATACGTCTTGCCGTCCACCTTCCTCTCCTCAACAGGAGCGCGCCTCCGCCGCAAGGGCGGAGGCGCGCTCCGCGGTACCACCTTGCTTCCGGCCGGCTTTCCAGGCCGGCCGGCGCTCGGCTCGCGACAACGGGCGTACCCGGCGGGTTTCGGCCGCTGTTGGGCCTTCCTCCCGCGGCTCCGGGGTGGGTGTCCGGGTAGCCCCCGACCGGCCTCGCACCCCCTGCCGGCTCGCTTCCGGGCGGCTTTCCCGGTCGGCCCCTTCCTCGCCGAGTTCGGACCGTTTGTAGCACACGGGCCGGCGCCCCGTCAACGCGCCTGCCTTCGAGGCTAGATGGCCCGCTCGAAGTACAGGTGCACCCGCTCGGTGACAAAGCCCAGCCTGCGCAGGAGGGCCCCCGCGGGCACGTCCAGGCCCCAGTGGTTTACCCGGGCGGGTTGGTCCTTCCCGTGCAGGAACGCCAGCGCCGCGGAGGCCACAGCCGTCCCCACGCCGCGCCGCCGGTGGTGCTCCCGCACCGCCACCCACAGGTCCGCGATGCCGCCCCGGGATGCCGCGTGCGCGTACCCCACCCGTACCCCGCCGCGCTCGCACACGAAGGTCCGGGCGTGGGGCTTGCCGACACGCTGCGCCATCTCGCGGTCGGAGACCCGCTCGCCGAACGCCTCCTGGTGGATCCGGGCCAGCTCCGGGGCGTCCTGGGGCTCCGCCTTGCGCACCGTGTACCCCGCGGGCGGGTCCACAGGTTTGCCCCGGTGGTGCCGCACCACCGTACGCAGCGCGTTCACCAGGCCGAAGCCTTCCTGCCGCACCAGGGCCAGGGCCAGGGGGTTGGCCTCGTGGGTCCGGAGCAGGACCGAGTCCTGGTGCGCGGCGCGGTGGTGCTCCAGCAGGAACTGCCAGACCCGCCGCACCAGGCCTTCGTCCGTGAGGTCCAACGGTCCCGGCCGGCCCCCTGCGGGGTCCGCCACCACCTCCTCCACCAGCACGCGGCGCCCCTGCCGGCCGAACACCACGAAGCCCGCGGCCCGGCCGTTCACGTGCATGAGGTGGACCTCTTTTTCGGACTGCACCCACCAGAAGTCCTGGGGGCCGATGGGCCCGTACTTGTCGAAGCAGGCGGAGTACCCTCCGCCGTGCACCGGTTCGTACAGCCGTACCAGCCGGTCGGTGTCCTCCGCGGTGGCTGGCCGGAACTCCACCCGCACGGGTCCCCCCGCTTCAGGGACGGCGCCGCACCCGCCGGGGAACCTGTGGGCCCACCCGCTCCGGCCCCCACAGCCGCTCCAGGCGGTAGAAGGCCCGCTCCTCCGGGCCCAGCAGGTGCACCACCACGTCCCCGTAGTCCATGAGCAACCACCGGCTGTGTGGGGTCCCCTCCCGTCCCAGCAGGCGCGCGCCCGCCGCCTCCATGGCCTCCTCCACCCCCTCCGCGATGGCCCGCAGCTGCACCACGCTCTCGCCCGTGGCGATCACGAAGTAGTCCGCCACCAGGGTGTACTCCCTCAGGTCCAGAATCACCACGTCCGTGGCCCGCTTCTCCTCCGCGGCCCGCGCGGCCACCATGGCCTTCTGGTACCCCTCCATCCTCAGGCGGCGCCCTCCGCCTCCCGGTACAGCGCGTGCTTGACGATGTACTGCTCCACCGCCTCCGGCACCAGGTAACGGATGGGCTTCCCGTGCCGGACCCGCCACCGGATCTCCGTGGAGGAGATGGCCAGAGCGGGGATCTCCAGGAGGTGGATGCGGTGTCGGTACTCCCGGCCGATGGTGCTGTTCTGCCAGTCCTCGTGGTTCAGGGTGTAGCCGGGCCGGGTGGCGGCAATGAACTCGCACAGCCGCAAGAGCTCCTCCGTCCGGTGCCACTCCCCCCGTAGGATCTGGTGGATGGCGTCCGCGCCCGTGATGTAGAAGAGCTGGACCCCGCCGAACCGCGCCCGGAAGGCCCGCAGGGTGTCCACGGTGTAGCTCGGACCCGGCCGGTCGATCTCCTCCCGCGACACGTCAAAGTACGGGTTGGTGGCGGTGGCCAGGAAGGTCATCCGGAAGCGGTGTTCGGGGTCTGTCACCTCCGAGGGGTCCTTGTGGGGCGGGTGGCGGTTGGGCACGAAGATCACGCGGTCCAGCCCCAGCTGCCAGCGGGCCTCCTCCGCGGTCACCAGGTGCCCCAGGTGGATGGGGTCGAAGGTCCCGCCCATGATGCCCACGCGTGCCATCAGTCCGCCACTTCCGCCGGCACCGGCTGCGGTTTCGGTGTCGCCTGCACCAGGTCCCACAGCTTCCACGCGAGCTCCCCGAGCCCTTCCCCGGTCACCCCCGAGGTCCGGAACACGTGGTAGCCCCGGGCCTCCAGGGGTCCTGCGAGCTCCTCCGCGCGGCGCCGGCCCTCTGGCAGGTCCACCTTGTTCAGCAGCACCACCCGGCCGCGCTCTGGCAGCGCGGGGTCGTAGGCGGCGAGTTCCGCGCGAAGGGTTTCCAAGTCCTCCAGGGGGTCCGGGGAAAGGGCACAGTCCAGCACGAAGGCCACCACGCGGGCGCGGGAGGCGTGACGGAGGAACCGGTGCCCCAGTCCCGCGCCCCGGTGGGCGCCCTCCACCAGTCCCGGCAGGTCCGCGAGCACGAAGGATTTCCCAGGAGCAGGCGACACCACGCCCAGGTTCGGGTGCAGGGTGGTGAAGGGGTAGTCGCCGATCTTGGGCCGCGCGCTGGACAGGCGGGCCAGCAAGGTGGACTTGCCCGCGTTGGGCTTCCCCACCAGCCCCACGTCGGCCAAAAGCCTCAGCTCCAGCACCAGGGTCCGCTCCTCCCCTTTTTCCCCCGGTTCCGCGTACCGGGGCGCCCGACGGGTCGGGGTGGCGAAGTGCGCGTTCCCCCTACCCCCGCGGCCTCCCCGCGCCACCACCACCACCTGTCCGTGCTCGGCCAGGTCCGCCAGCACCCGACCCGTGGCCGCGTCCTTCACCACCGTCCCCACGGGCACCGGGATCACCAGGTCCGGAGCCGACCGGCCCGTGCGGTTGCCGCCCTGGCCGTGGCCGCCCCGCTGCGCGCGGAACACTCTCCGGTAGCGGAAGTCCAGGAGGGTGGACAGCGACGCCTCCGCCCGGAGCAGGACGCTGCCACCGTGGCCTCCGTCCCCGCCGTCCGGACCGCCCTTGGGGACGAACTTCTCCCGGCGGAAGCTCACACAGCCCCTGCCCCCGTCCCCCGCCTTCACGTGGATGGTGGCCTGGTCTACGAACCGGGACATGGACGCGCGTCCAAACGAAAGGCCCGGGCCGGGTGCGGCCCGGGCCTGCGTGGACCTCCCGCGGGCTCACGCTCCTTCAGGCAGCACACTCACCTGACGGCCCGACCGACCCCGCCGCTCGAAAGCCACCACCCCGTCCACCAGCGCGAACAGCGTGTCGTCCGAGCCCATCCCCACGTTCCGCCCGGGGTAGATGCGGGTGCCGCGCTGCCGCACCAGAATGCTGCCTGCCCGCACCCACTGGCCCGCGTAGCGCTTCACGCCCAGCCGCTGGCCGGGGCTGTCCCGTCCGTTCCGGGTGCTGCCTCCGCCCTTCTTCTGCGCCATGCCGGACCTCCCCGCCCGTCAGTCTCCCGAAGCCGGCACCTCGATGCGCTCCACCCGGAGCGCGGTGAACGGCTGCCGGTGCCCGCGCTTGCGGCGGTACCGGACCTTCGGCTTGTACTTGAACACCCGCACCTTCCGGCCCCGTCCCTGCTCCAGGATGCGCGCCACCACCCGCGCGCCCGGCACCCACGGCGTTCCCACCACCGTCCGCTCGCCGGAGACCAGCAGGACCCGGTCCCACACCACCTCCTGCCCGGGCTGCCCAGGGATCCGCTCCACCCGCACCGTCTGGCCCTCCCAGACGCGCACCTGCTTTCCGCCGGTCTCTACCACCGCGTACACGGCCACACCTCCAGACCTCCCGGATTCTAGCAAGACGAGGCCAAGCGGGCAACCTCCGGGGGTCTGCCCTGGGCCGGCCCGGCACGGGAATTGCTCGACGCGGTCCGGCGATGGCCGACCCCGCCCTGCACCACGAGCCCGCGCGGCTGGCCCTCCGGCTGCTGGAGGTGGCCGCCTGGATCACCGACGCCCTGGACCCGGACCAGGTCCTGCACAGGGCCGCGGAGGGCCTGGTCCGGGTGCTGGACGCGCAGTCCGGGGTGGCGTACACGTACCACCCCCGGGAGGCCGCCCTGGAGCTGCGCGCCGCGGTGGGCAAGGCCCCCCGGGTCCGGCCCTACGCCCCCATCCGCACCGACGGGGTAACCAGCCGGCTGCTGCGCGCCCTGGCTCCCGTGGCGGTCCCGGACTGTACCCAGGACCCCGGGGTCAGGCCGGAGCTGGTCTCCGCGGGGGTGTCCGCCTTCGTCGGCCTGCCCTTGCTGCGGGACCGGGCGGTCCGCGCGGTGGTGTACGTGAACTTCAGCCGGCCCCAAACCTTCGCCCCCGAGCTCATTGCCCTCCTCGCCGCGTTCGCGCGCCAGGTCAGCGTGGCCCTGGACCGGGCCGAGGCGCACCGGGCCATCCGGGTAACCCGGGACCGCATGATCGTCAGCCTGGCGGAAGCGGTGGACGCCCGCGACCACCCCACGGGGGGCCACTCCCGGAGGATCCAGACCCTCGCGAGGACCCTCGGGCTAGCCCTGGGCCTGGAACCGGATCGCATGGACCACCTGGAGACCGCCGCGCTGCTGCACGACATCGGCAAGATCGGGGTCCGGGACGCGGTGTTGTTGAAGCCCGGCCAGCTGTCGGGCCCGGAGCGTCGGGAGGTGGAGCAACACTCCCTCATCGGGGCCCGGATCCTGGCTGCCGCGGGGCTGCCGGAGGAGGTGGTGGAGGCGGTCCGGCACGCGCACGAGTGGTACGACGGCACCGGGTACCCCGCGGGGCTGGCGCAAGACCGCATCCCCATCTTATCCCGCATTGTGGCCGTGGCGGACGCCTTCGAAGCCATGACCGCGGACCGCCCCTACCGCCGTGGCACCACGTGGGAGAACGCCTTGGAGGAGCTGGAAGGACAGGCGGGCCGGCAGTTCGACCCGCAGGTGGTGGCCGCCCTCCGCCAGGTGCTCCGTGACCCGCAGCGACGCGCGCAGCTGGCGGCGGACATCTCCGCCGCCTCCGCCGCGGGTCCGGACCCCACCGCGGACCTGCCTCCCGCGGAGGCCTCTCAGCTGCTGGCGAGGGCCTTCTACGCCTTCGCCTGGTGCTTCCTGGACGCCTTCGAGCAGACCGCCGGCCCCCACATCGCGGAGCGGCTGGTGGACCGCCTGCCCGTGATCCCCCTGTTCGAGCCCTCCCTGGGGTGCCACGGGTCCGTGACGGTCACCCGCGCCACCGTCTTGCGGCGTCTGGACCAGTACCGGCAACAGCTGCGGGAGATGGTGGACGAGGCCCGGCAGGTGTGCGGGGACCGCATCTGCCGGAACCTGCTGGAGGAGGCGGCCCGGAGCCTGCCGGAGGGAATCCGGGAGGCGTGCGCCTTCCTTCTCCAGGGCCTCCTGCCTGACGGGCTTCCCTCCAGCCCGGGCTCCCGCTGAAGCCAACGGCGGGCTTCAGTGGGCCTCCGCGGCCTGCCGCTGTCGGGCGGCCTCCTCCACCACCTTCTGCGCGATGTGGGCGGGCACTTCCTCGTAGTGGGAGAAACTCATCTCGAAGGAGCCCCGACCGCCCGTGATGGACCGGAGGTCGCTGGCGTACCGCAACATCTCCGCCATGGGGACCTGGGCCCGCACGGTGGTGGTGCCGTCCCCGTTCGGCTCCATCCCCTGGATCCGGCCCCGCTTGCCGTTCAGGTCCCCGATCACGTCGCCCACCAGGTCGTCGGGCACGGTGACCGCCACGTTCATGATGGGCTCCAGCAGCACCACCCCCGCCTGCTCCGCGGCCTTCTTGAAGGCCAGGGAACCCGCGATCTGGAAGGCGATGTCGGAGGAGTCCACGGGGTGCGTCTTGCCGTCCAGCAGGGTCACCCGCACGTCCACCACCGGGTAGCCCGCCAGCACCCCTTCCTCCATGGCCTTGCGCACCCCCTTGTCCACGGAGGGGCGGAACTGCTGGGGGATGGCGCCGCCGAAGATCTTGTCCACGAACTCGTAGCCCGCGCCGCGGGGCAGGGGCTCGATCTCGATGGTGCACACCCCGTACTGGCCACGGCCGCCCGTCTGCTTCACGTACCGGCCCTCCGCGGTGGCCTTCTTCCGGATGGTCTCCCGGTACGGCACGTGCGGCTGGCCCAGCTGCACCTCCACGTGGAACTTCCTGCGCAGGCGGTCCGCCACGATCTCCAGGTGCGACTCCCCCAGGCCCGACAGCACCGTCTTCTTCGACTCCGGGTCGTGCTCTATGTGCAGGGTGGGGTCCTCCTCCGCCAGCCTGGCCAGCGCCTGGCCCAACTTGTCCTCGTCCTGCTTGCTCTTGGGCTCCACCGTCATGGCGATGGCGGGCCTGGGGAACTCGATGGGCCGCAGCCGCACCGGGTGGTCCTTGGCGCACAGGGTGTCGTTGGTGTGGGTGTCGCTCAGCTTCGCCACCGCACCCAGGTCGCCCGCGGCCACCTCCGGGACAGGGATCTGCTGCTTGCCGCGGAGCAGGTACAGCTGGCCCACGCGCTCCACCCGCTCCTTGGTGGCGTTGTACACCTGGGAGTCGGACCGCAGGGTGCCGGAGTACACGCGGAAGTACGACAGCCGTCCCACGTAGGGGTCCGCCATGGTCTTGAACACCAGGGCGGCCAGGGGACCTGTGGGGTCCGGGCGCAAAGTCTGTCCCTCCAGGGACGTCTCCCCGGGGCGGTCCAGCGGGCTGGGCGCCAGCTCCACCAGGGCTTCCAGCAGCTCCCGGGCTCCCACCGCCTGCAGGGCGACCCCGCACAGCACCGGCACCACCCGGCCAGAAGCCACGCCCGCCCGCAGCCCCCGGCGCAGCTCCTCCTCCGTCAGCTCTCCGGACTCCAGGTACTTCTCCAGGAGGGCGTCGTCGGACTCCGCGGCCGCCTCCGTCAGCCGGTCCCGCCAGCGCTGCGCCTCCTCCCGGACCTCCTCGGGCAGCTCGTCCTCCCGCGGGCGGCCCTCCTGGGAGCGGCAAGCCCGCATCCGCACCAGGTCCACCACGCCCTGCAACGCGGCCTCCGAGCCCAGCGGCAGTTGAAGGGGGACCACGTGGGCGCCGAACCGCCCCTCCAGCGCCTCCACCGTGCGGGCGAACTGCGCGTTCTCCCGGTCCAGGCGGTTGACGAACACGAACCGCGGCAGGCCGTAGTGGTCCGCCACCTTCCACAGCTTCTCCGTCTGCACCTGGACGCCGCTGAGGGCGTCCACCACGAACAGCGCCAGGTCCGCCACCCGCAGCGCCGCGTAGGCCTCTCCCACGAAGTCGGGGTAGCCCGGGGTGTCCACCAGGTTGACCTTGTGGTCCCGCCACTCCAAGGGAGCGGTGGCGGCGTTGATGGTGATCCGGCGCCGCACCTCCTCGGGGTCGAAGTCCGTGGTGGCACTGCCCTCGTCCACCCGTCCCATGCGCTCCACCGCGCCCGCGGTGTACAACAGCGCCTCCACCAGGCTGGTCTTGCCCACCCCGCCGTGTCCCACCACCGCCACGTTCCGGATCCGCTCCGCCGGATAGGTCTTCACGTCCAGGCCCTCCCGTTCAGTATCCTGCTTCCCTATCTACCACGTTCCGCAGGGGCTCCCCCGCCAGGTAGCGGCGGAGGTTGTCGCAGAACAGCCCCACCACCCGGTCCCGGTACCCGTGGAAGTCCCCGGCCACGTGGGGGCTCAAGAGGACGTTCGGCAGCGTCCACAGGGGGCTGTCCGGGGGCAGCGGCTCCGTGGCGAAGGTGTCCAGGGCCGCACCCCGCAGCCTCCCCTCCCGCAGCGCTTCCACCAACGCCTCCTCGTCCACCAACCCCCCTCTGCCCACGTTCACGAGGACCGCGTGGGGCTTCATCCGCCGCAGCTCCTGGCGTCCCAACAGCCCCCGGGTGGCGGGGACCAGGGGCAGGGTGAGCACCACGTAGTCGGAGTTCTCCAGCACCTCTTGCAACCCCTCGGGCCCCAGCACCCGGTCCACGTGGGGCACCGGCCCCGGACGCCGGCGGGTGCCCAGGACCCGGGCGCCCAGCGCCTTGCACAGGCGCGCCACCTCCTGGCCCACCGCGCCCAGCCCCACGATGCCCACGGTGCTGCCTGCCAGCTGCCCGCCCACCTCCCGCTGCCACCGGCGCTGCCGCTGGTGCTCCAGGTGCACGTGGAGGTTGCGGGCAAACGCCAGCAACCACCCCAGCACGTGCTCCGCCATGGGCGTCGCGTGCACGCCCCGGCTGTTGGTGAGGAGGACGTCCGACCGCCACAGGGCACCGCCCCACAGGTGGTCCACCCCCGCGGACGTGACGTGCACCCACCGCAGCCGCCCGGCCCGCTCCACCCACCCGTCCGGCACCGCCCAAGCCAACAGGACCTCCGCCCAGGGCAGGTGGGCGTCCACCTCCTCCCGTCCGGCCACCCGCACCTCCACCTCCGGGCCACAGGACCGGATGGACTCCACGTGGCGGGCCTCCACCCGCCAGGCGCACAGGACCACGCAGGGATCCCGCCCGCTACGGCGCATGCTCCGCGGGCTGCCGGCCGGCCGCCTCCCGCAGCCGGCGCACCACGAAGGCGCGATCCAGAGCTGCCAACAGCGCTCCCGCCTGCGGGCCGCTGCGGGTCCCCAAAAACGCCAGGTACACCGCACCGAAGGCCTCCTGGGCGGACAGACCCAGCTCGGCCTTCAAGCGGTGGATGGTCGTCTGGATGCCGTCCGGGTCCGGCGCGGCTTGTTCGACCCGGTCCGCCAGGCGCTCCAGGAGGAGGCGCTGCGCCGCGTTCAGGGAGGCCGCCTCCGGGGGGAGGGTCTCCCGCACCGCGATGCGGTAGTGGGGCGGCGCCCACCGCTCCAGCCACCGGCGCGCGTCCGCCACCCGGGCCTGAAGCTCCTCCCGGTCCGCCTCCGACAGCGGCGCCCCCTTCTCCCGCTCCACCTGCTCTTCCACCCGCACGTGCGGCATCTGCACCCAGAAGGCCACTTTGGAAAACCGCGGCCGCACGAAGGGCTGCGGAGGCGTGGGCTTGATCCACGCGTACTGGAAGGTCCGGCTCAGGTCCCGGACGTCCTGCGCCTCGCCGGGCGTGCGCGCGGGCAACTCCCCGAAGTAGGCGGCCGCGGCGCGGTCGTACTCGTCGTACAGGCGGGGAATGGTCTCCCCCTGCGGGTCGAAGTCGATGGCGGTGCGGTAGTACGCCCGGACCACCAAAAACCGCACCAGCTCCGGCCGCAGGACTTCCAGCAACTCCCGGGCCGCTACGCCGCCGCGGCTGCTGGCCATCTTCTTGCCGCCCACCAGGAAGAACTCGTACGCGATGGGGAAGGGGACTTCCACGCCGAACACCCGGCGGGCCACCACCGAGGCGGTGTCGTGGCTCCCGCCCCGGGTCATGTGGTCCTTGCCCGCGCCCTCCACGTTCACCCCAAAAAGGGCCCACTTGGCCGCCCACTCCGTGCGGTACGTGAGCTTGGCGCCCCCGCGGAAGGGGGACCGGCGGCCCCGGTGGCCGCAGCCCCGCGCCCACGCCACCTTGTCCGGCCGGCACTCGTACGCCACCTCCTGGCCATCCCATCCCAGCACCACGGTGGTCCCAATACGGCCGCACCGCTCGCACAGCACCTGCACGGGGTGGCGTTCCGCACGCCGGCTGCCCGTGATCTCCCGCTCGATGGCCACGATCTCCGCGGCGCGGTCCAGGGCCACCCGCAAGGCGAAGTCGAACCGGCCGGACCGGTACAGCTCGCTGGTACGGTACGTGTGGGGCTGGCAGCCCACCCGGCGGAAGATGGCCTCGAACTCCGAGGCGAAGTGGTCCGCGAAGCTGGAGCTGGCAGGCTCGTGCCAGGGCACGTGGCACAGGGGGCGGCCCATGTGGGGTTCGTAGAACGCCTGGGGCAAAGATGGCGGCAGCCCGTCCAGGGGGTCGAAGTCGTCGAACCCGTACAGGAACCGCACCGCCTGCCCCCGCTCCCGCAAGCCCCGGACCACCACATCATGGAGCAGCACGCCCCGCAGGGAGCCCACGTGGGCGGGTCCCGAGGGCGTCCAGGCGTCGTTCACCACGTAGGGCCCCGGACGCGCTTCGCAGATGCGCTCCACGAGGATGTCCACCCACACAGGACGGCTCCGTCCGGCTGGCGCTGGGACGGTCCCCGGACGCCCCTCTAGGATACCGGCGCCGGGGAGGCGTGCGCCACCAACCACCGGCGCGCGGGGGCGGCCACGAAGAAGGAACCGGCCACCACCAGCACGTCCTCCGGCCCGCACCGGTCCGCCGCCCAGGCCACGGCCTCCTCGCAGGCCTCCACCACGTGCACGCGAGGGTGCAGTCCCCGCAGCGCCAGAGCCAGCTCCTGCGCGGGCACCGCCCGCACGTGGTGCGGTGTGGTCACCACCACCTCGTCCGCCACGGGCAGCACCTCCGCCGCGGTGGGCTCCAGCTCGTGGCCCCGCACCATCCCCAGGACCAGCACCACCCGCCGGCCGGAGAACAGCTCCTCCAGGGTGGTCCGCAGGGCCCGCATGGAAGCGGGGTTGTGCGCCACGTCCACCAGCACCCACGGCCGCCGGCTCAGCAGCTCCTGCCGCGCGGGCCACCGCACGCAGGCCAGCCCGTCCCGCACCGCCTGTGCGTCCAGGGCGGCTCCCTCCCGCTCCCGCCACACCTCCGCAGCGGCCACCGCCACCGCCGCGTTGGTGGCCTGGTGGCGGCCCAGCAGCGGCACCCACAGCCCTCCGTACCGGCCGCGGGGGGTGTGCACGGACAGGCGGACTCCGTCCAGACTGCTCGCCTCCACGTGGACCTGTACGTCCTCCCCCACCCGCACCCGCCGCACGCCCAGCTCCTGGCAGGCGTGCTGCAGCACCTCCTCCGCCTCCGGCGCCTGCGGAGCCGTCACCACCGTCCCACCCGCCCGCAGGATGCCCGCCTTCTCCCGGGCGATCTCCCGCAAGGTGCGGCCCAGCACGTCCGTGTGGTCGTGGGAGACGGGCGTGATCACCGACACCTCCGGGTGGCACGCGTTGGTGGCGTCCAGCCTTCCCCCGATCCCCACCTCCAGCACCGCCCGGTCCACCTGCTCCTCCACAAAGTACCGGAGGGCCAACGCCACCGAGACCTCGAAGTACGTGGGCCTGCCCCAGGGGTCGCTGGCCCCTGCGTCCACCGCGGGGACGGTGTCGCGAACCAGGTCTGCGAGCCGGTGGGGCTCGATCAACTCGTCGCCCACGCGGATGCGCTCCCGGTAGTCCCACAGGTGGGGCTTCGCGTAGAAGCCCACGCGCTGGCCGTGCGCCTGCAGGATGGACACCAGCATGGCCGCGGTGGACCCCTTGCCCTTGGTCCCCGCCACCAGCACGGCACGCAGCCGCTCCTGTGGGTCGCCCAGGCGGGCCAGAAGGGCGCGCATGCGCTGGAGCTTGATGTGCGCGTACGGCACCGCGGACTGCTCGTAGTTCAGCAGGCCTTCCAGCCACCGCAGGGCCTGCGCGTAGGACCACCCCTCCTTCACCGGCACTCCCCCTCCCGCTGCAGCCGGGCCGCCCGCACGGTGTTCCGCAGCAGCATGGCCACCGTCATGGGCCCCACCCCGCCCGGGACGGGCGTGATCCAGCCCGCCACCTCCCGGACCGCGTGGAAGTCCACATCCCCCACCACGTGTCCGTCCTGCCGGCTGATGCCCACGTCCACCACCACCGCGCCGGGCTTCACCATGTCCGCGGTGATCAGCCGGGGCCTGCCCACCGCGGCCACCAGGACCTCCGCCTCGCGGGTGTGCGCAGCGAGGTCCCGGGTCCGGGAGTGGCAGACGGTGACGGTGGCGTGCTCCGCCAGCAGGAGCAGCGCCGCGGGCTTGCCCACCAGGTTGCTGCGGCCCACCACCACCACCCGCGTTCCCCCCAGGGGCAGGCCTGTGCACCGCACCAGCTCCAGGATCCCCAGGGGCGTGCACGGCACCAGCTGCGGGCGGCCCAGGCTCAGGCGCCCCACGTTGTACGGGCTGAGTCCGTCCACGTCCTTGCGGGGGTCCAGCCGCTCGAACACCGCCTCCGGGTCCAGGTGGGGGGGCAGGGGCAACTGGGGCAGGATGCCGTGCACGTCCTCCCGCTGGTTGAGCCGGTCCACCAGCGCCAGCAGCTGCGCCAGGGTGGTGTCCGGGGGCAGGTGGAAGGTCTCCGACCGGATGCCCACCTGGCCCGCGGCCCGGGCCTTGTTCCGCACGTACAGGGCGGAGGCGGGATCATCGCCCACCAAGATGGCCGCCAGGGCCGGGCGGGTGCCGTGCCGGGCCACGAACGCGTCTACCTCCTCCCGTACCTCCTCGCGGATCCGCGCGGCCAGCGCGCGCCCGTCCAGGATCTGGCCCATAGGAAGGTCCCTCCGTGCCTTGTGGGTGACCGCGCCGCGGCTGCGGGCGAACCGATCCCTACCTTATCACAGGGACGGACGACTCACGGGCCAGAGCCTGCGGGCCGGACGTCCGCGCAGATGCGGCAGGCCCCGTCCGGTTGGCTGCTCACCGTGACGTCCTCCTCGCCCACTTCGACCCACCGCAGCCTGAACCGCACGGGCCAGTCCTTCTGCGTGAGCACGGGGTTAAACCGGCGCTCCAGCTCCCGCAGCACGGGCTCCGGCACGGGGAGTCCGTTCACCCGCAGCCGGTCCAGCCGGAAGTACAGCTCGGGCCCTCCCTCCACCGCGAACCGCCCGCGGAGCTGGACGGGGAGCAGGGCACCCCACAGGGGTACTGTGCCACGCCCGTACACGTAGCCACGCTCGCTCCACAGGCGTACCTCTTGGCCAGGGGTGAGCTGGGAGAAGTACTGCTCGAGGTTGTGAAAGCTGACCCGCATGTGCAGGGCGGTGTCCCGGACGCCGTCCAGCTCGAACTGCCCTCTCCGGAGGGCCTGCGGGTTGAAGCTGGCCCCCACCAGCTTCACCCACGCCTCGTCCACCCGGAACCCTCCCGTCAGCGTCGCGCGCGCCGCGTACACGCTGACCCGGGCGTAGCCGCCCTCGTACAGGTCCGGGACCGCGTCCACCCGCAGCGTCTGGGCGTCCCGGAAGAAGCTGCCCACCGCCCGGCGGAGGAGGGGGTCGTCCGCCCCCGGAGCCACGTGGCTGACCGTCAGCACGAGCAGGAGGGCAACAAGCACCGCCCGTGGCCGCACGCCATCCCCCTCCCGCGTGGCTGTACCGGACGCGCGCCCGGCGGCCGGGATGGAGCGGGAGACGGGAATCGAACCCGCACCACCAGCTTGGAAGGCTGGGGCTCTACCATTGAGCTACTCCCGCCCGGGAACCGTAGCCCTGGTGGGCGGGGAAGGATTCGAACCTCCGAAGGCGTTCCGCCAGCTGATCTACAGTCAGCCCCCTTTGTCCGCTCGGGCACCCGCCCAACCACCTGGGATTCTAGGTTCGGGGCTCCCGGCGGTCAAGGCGGGCCTCTTTCAGCCGCTCCCGGAGCACCTCCGCGAGGGCGGTGGCGTTGTTGTGGCGCTCGTCGCGCGCCGCGAACAGCAACGTCACCGGGCCCTGGCGGGCCCGCTCCACCAGCCGGTCCACCACCCCTCGGGCGGGCTCGCGCTCCAGCTCCTGCCGGTACCGGCGGCGGAACTCCTCCCAGCGGGACGGGTCGTGGCGGAACCACCGGCGCAGGGCGTGGCTGGGGGCCACCTCCCGCGCCCACACGTCCACCCGGGCGGCCTGCTTGCTGAGCCCCCGGGGCCACAGACGGTCCACCAGCACCCGCAGGCCGTCCGCGGGATCCGGGGGATCGTACACCCGACGCACCCGGACCATCCCCGCACATGGTGCCTCCTCCGACTGGACCCGTCCACCCTCACCGTGCAAAATGGTGGGCGGATCCCACGCAGGAGGAAGGCATGGCCGCAACCCTGGCAGTGTTGCTGGCTCTGGCCCTCATGGGCACGGGGGTGTACCTGGTGTGGAAGCTGGCCGCGCCCACGTGGCGCCAGGCGGTACAGGAGCTGGACGCGGAATTATCCGCGGAGGCGCCCGTGCGCCGCCCCGACCTGGCCGCGGACGTGGCGGACCACGCCCCGCCGCCCCGCCTGTCGTGGAACTGGGCGGCAGCCCTGTTGGGTCCCTTCTGGTACCTCTGGCGCGGCCTGTGGGCCCACTTCTGCGCCCTGGCGGCGGTGGTCCTGTTGAGCGGCGGGCTGCTGGCCCCCTTCGTGTGGCTGTACTGCGCCCTGAAGGCCAACGAGGACCTGTGGGAGCTCCGTAAGGCCCGCTGGAGCGCGTACTGAGGCTGCCCTGGCGGGGGTCTAGCCCTGCGGGTACAGCCGGCGGAGGAACCCGTCCTTACGCCGCCAGTCCTCGCTGACCTTCACCCACAGGTCCAGGTACACGGGCCCTCCCACCCACGCCTCGATCTCCGGGCGTGCCCGACGTCCGATCTCGCGGACCACGCGGCCCCCGGCTCCCACCAGGATCTTCTTCTGGGAAGGCCGCTCCACATGCAGGGTGGCGCGGATGTAGGTCACCTCCCGGTCCGGCGGCTTGCGGAACTCCTCCAGCTCCACCGCGATGGCGTGCGGCACCTCCTCCCGGGTGAGCTCGATGGCCTTCTCCCGGATGATCTCCCGCACCAGCGCCTGCAGGGGCTGGTCGGTGAGGTCCTCCGGGGAGAAGTACGGCGGGCCCGCGGGGAGCCGACGCACCAGGGCTTCCACCAGCTCGGACAAGCCGTCCCCCCGCAGGGCACTGACCGCCAACACCTCCTCCGGCTGCAGCCGCTCGCCCACCCACCGCCGCCAGGTCTTCAGGTCCTCCTCGGTGGCCACGTCCCGCTTGTTCAGGGCCACCAGAAGGGGCACGCGGAGTTGTCGGGCTGCGCGGGACGCCTCCTCCGCTTCCTCCCCGGGGCTGCGGGAGGCGTCCAGCACCAGCAGGGCCAGGTCCACGTCCTCCAGCACCTTCCGCGCGCCGCGGACCATGTGCTCCCCGAGGCGGTGGCGCGGGCGGTGCAGGCCCGGGGTGTCCACGAACACCACCTGCGCGTCCGGTCGGGTCAGGATGCCCCGCAGGGGGGTACGGGTGGTCTGCGGCACGGGCGAGGTGATGGCCACCTTCGCCCCCACCAGGGCGTTGAGGAGGGTGGACTTGCCGCTGTTCGGCGGGCCAAACAGGGCGACGAACCCGGACCGGTGCGCCAAACCGCTAGCCGGGCTCTTCGGGGCTGAGGAAGGCGCGGGGCAGCAGGTCCGGGAAGGCGTACACCTGCGGGCGGCCCTGGCGGAGGAGGACCACGAACCGGGTACCGAACTCCGCCATCACCTGCCGGCACGCCCCACAGGGCGCCAGCATCCGTCTGTCCGGCCCTGCCACGGCCACGGCCACCACCCGCCGCGCGCCTTCCGAGACCGCCTTCTGGATGGCCACCCGCTCCGCGCAAGCAGACAGCCCGTACGAGCCGCACTCCACGTTGCAGCCCGTGTGCACCCGGCCCCGGTCGTCCAGCACCGCAGCCCCCACCCGGAAGCGGGAGTACGGCGCGTAGGCGGTCCGGCGGGCCTGGCGGGCGGCCCGGGCGAGGGCCTCCACCGTGGCGCGGTCCAGCTCCTTCACGGGCGGGGCGCAGGCTCCGGGTGCCGCGGGCCCAGCTTCTCTACCCGCAGGCGCGCGATCCGCTGGCCCGCCAGCTCCTCCACCCGGATGACCACGCCGTCGTACGTGATCTGTTCCCCCTGCCGGGGCACGTGCCCCATCCGGCTGTACACGAACCCGCCCAGGGTGTCCACCTCCCCCACGGGCAGGTCCAACTGCAGCCGCTCGTTGACTTCCTCCAGGTGCATGCGGGCGTCCACCAGGGCGGTGTGCTCGTCCAGCATGACCAGGGGCTCCCGCTCTTCCACGTCGTACTCGTCCCGGATCTCGCCCACGATCTCTTCCAGCACGTCCTCGATGGTCACCAGCCCCGCAGTACCCCCGTACTCGTCCACCACGATGGCCAGGTGGATCTTCCCCTGCCGCATCTCCTGGAACAGCTCGTCCACCTTCTTGGTCTCCGGCACAAAGTACGCAGGGCGCATGACCTGTGCCGCGGTGACCTCCGTTTTCCCGTCCCGCAGGTAGCGGAACAGGTCCTTCACGTTCAGCACACCCACGATGTGGTCGATGGTGCCCTCGTACACGGGGAAGCGGGAGTGCCCCTCCTCCAGCACCAGGTCCACCACCTCCGGCAGCCGCGCGTCGTGGCGGACCGCCACCATGTCCACCCGTGGAACCATGATCTCCCGGACCAGGGTCTCGCGGAACTCGAAGATGGAGTGGATCATCTCCCGCTCGCCTTCCTCCAGCCCGCCGTCCGCTTCCCGCACCCGCGCCAGCAAGTCCACGTCCTCGTCCGCGGACAGCGGCGCCTGCCAGGGGACCCGCAGGCCGAGGGGCCACCCCACCGCGCGCGTGAGGACCCCCACCACCGCCACCACGGGGGCCAACGCCCACGTGGCAACCCGCAGGGGCAGCGCGCAGGCCAGCGCCACCGCGTCCGGATGGCGGGCCGCCAGGGCACGCGCCAGCGCTTCCGCGGCCACCAGCAACACCGCGGCCGACAGTGCCAGTCCCACCCAGACGCCCCCCGGGCCCAGCTGACTCCTGAGCTCGGCCACCAGGACCGCGGTGGCGGACAAGCCCGCCAGCAGCCGTCCGGCCCGCAACGCGCTCACCACCCGCAACGGCGACTCCACCAGCCGCGCGGCGACCGCGGCCCGCAGGTGGCCGTGCTCGGCGAGCTGGCGCAGGCGCTGTCGGTTGGCCCTGGGCAGGCCGACCTCGGCGAGGGAGAAGAAGGCAGCCACCCCGGCCAGGACGGCAAACAGCAGGTACCGTCCCAGGCTACTGCCCGGATCCTCCACCGAACGCGTTCCTCCGATCCGCACCCACCCGAGCGGTGGGCCGGGGCCGTCCACCCCGGCGCGGGTCATTCTACCACGGACCGAGACGGCCCCTCAACGCGGGCCGCCCGCCAGCCCGCGCCCACCGCCGCGGCCACCGCGGCCGCACCGGCCACCGCGGGCTTCACCCAGCCTCCGGGGAGCCCCAGCCGGCCCAGTAAGGGCGGGCCCAGGACCACGCCGCCCACGGCCGCCGCCACCGCGGCACCCACCACCACCGCTGCGGCCCCGGTGTCCTTCACCCGCCGGGCCACCTCGGATGGGTGGGGCCACAGGCCGTCCACCAGCACCTCCAACGCGGTGTTCGCCACCTCCAGGCTCACCACGAGCCCGCACGCCAGCAGCAGCAGGGCCACCTCCCCCCCCGACAGGTCCAGCATCGCACC
>FWWL01000694.1_pt1 | contig 89921 bp, 82 predicted proteins | sample 2228331 | NCBI WGS metagenome assembly FWWL01 (sample SAMEA103939775, study PRJEB20133) | metagenome | reverse complement strand
TTATCTGGAGTGAAATCATGGAAAACCGAAGGAAACCTGCGCCTCCCGCCACCACGCTCGACATAAACTGCGACTGCAAAGAATACATCTAATGTTGAGCTCAACATTAAACATATTCGCGTGGACTAAGCTCAAGATCGAGCATCGCGCGTCCGTCTGCGTCTAGATTGGCCAGCCTGCGATCGAGCATGGCCTCGGCGGTGGTCACCAGCTGGACAACGACATGCTGCCCCGCCGAACGATGTACCTCGATGGCCTGGATCAGCGTCGGCATCTTCATCGCGATCAGCACCTGGGCGAAGAAGCGCTGCTTGGTGCTTTCGAACCGCGACAGCGCTGCGGCCCTGGCTTGCGCATTGAGCACCTTGCCCGCGATCGCATCGACGATATTCGTCGCTGCCAGCGCAACCTCGAGATTCTGATGGATGACGCTCCAGGCGTCCGCATAGGCGTCATAGACCGCGACCTGATCGGCCGTGAGCCGGTGCTCGAGCGGCATATATTCAACGCCACGAAACGTTAGCGCCCGTGCGGTGTAGAGCCCGAGCGCCTTGAGATCCCGCGCCACAATTTCCATCGCCGCAATGCCACCATTGGCGATCGCGGCCATGAACGCGTCCCGGCTCTCGAATGCGCTGCCAGGCCCCCAAAGCCCCAGTCGCGTCGCATAGCAGAGATTGGCCGGATCGGTCGCGCCGGTCGCGGAAACATACAGTATACACGCGCGCGGCAATAGATTCTGTAGCCTGACGCCTGTCAGCCCCTGCTCGGACCCCTTCTGCGCACCGTGCCGGGTCTGAGTACCCGCAGCATTGGCAAGCTCATGCGCCTCGTCGAACGCGATCACGCCTTCAAAATCACACCCGAGCCAGTCGATGACCTGGTGAAGCCTGGACTGGGCGTCTTCGCGCTGCGAGCGCAACGTCGCATAGGTCGTAAACAGGATGCCGCTGCCCATCTTGATGGGAGTGCCGAACGCAAAGGCGTCGAGCGGCTGGATGTCGATCGGCAGGCCGCCGAGCGCCGCCCAGTCGCGGCGCGCATCCTCGATCAATGCACTGCTTTTGGAAACCCAGACTGCGCGGCGGTGCCCTCGGCACCAGCGGTCGAGGATGCACGCTGCGACCTGCTGCCCCTTGCCCACGCCCGTGCCGTCTCCCAACATGAACCCCATCCGGTAGCTGTGCCCAGTCGCGTTCGGCTCCAGCACGGTGCCGACGTCGTTCGGTAGGTGCTTTCCCGGGAGGTCGCGCTCAAACGCCTGACCGGCATAGATCACGGTCTCGAGCTGCGCATCGGACAGTGCGGCGACCGACCGGGGCGGCAGCATGGGACGGTATTGCGGTGCCGGCGGTACGATCGATGACATCGCCACCGACTCAACGAGCTGGTCCGGGTGCGGCGCTGCGTCGGGAATCCGCATACGGGCAAGGCGCCAGGGCACGTAAATGCCGATCTGCTCCGCCCCTGCGGGCGGAACGTCCAGAACCTCATAATCGAGCAGTCGCGGGACATTGTCGAGCGGTTGGACGGTGAGCGGGGCTGCGATCCGGTTGGGCTTGAGGGAATCGAAGAGGCCCGCACGCCAGTCAGCCAGGCGGCTTGGCAATGCCGCGCCGCCGCTGGGCGGAACACGGTCGTTACTCAGTCGCGGCGGAAGCGCGCGCACAAGGTCCAATGCCTGATCGAGCGAGGACACGGTGGCGCACTCTACCAGACCGGTCCAACCCTTGTCGAACACGCACAAGCGAACCGAGACCGATGTGCCATGTTTGACAAAGGGCTGGCCGGAGATCGTGATCTCGGCCCGCGGTGGCACGGCGCGTGAAACGCTTCGATAGCCGTTCGCGCCCGCTCCATCCGGCGCAAACGCCGAAGGCATGATGGCGACGCAGCGACCGCCCGGCGCAAGTCGCATCAGCGCCGATCGCAAATGTCTGGCTCCTGCATGGCGGTCGCGACCGCGCTGCGCGCTGCGCGAAAAAGGCGGATTGATCAGCACAACGCTTGGCCGGACAGCGGCGGGCAAAGCGTCGTCGATGAATTCGGCGTCGATGGAGAAAACCGTGCCGCCGAACCCGGCTTGCAAGATCGCGGCCCGGGATGGATCACGCTCGTTCAGGACAAGCGTGCAGCCTTGCCGCCGCCCGAATGCGGCCAACAGGCCAGTCCCGGCGGAGGGCTCAAGCACTACGTCGTCGGGACGCAACGCCGCGGCTTTGGCGGCGAGCCAGGCCAGCGGCAACGGCGTCGAAAATTGCTGGAGATCGAGCTGACGCTCGCTGCGATAGCTTTGCGTCGGCAGCGCGCGACCGACTGCCTCCAGTGCGCGCAGCACGCCATAATCGTTCGGTCCATCAACGACAGGCCATGCCGGGTCGAGTAGGGCCATGACCTGCGCCAGTTCGAGTGCGTCATACGCGTCGCGCATCGACCAGACGCCCGACGCATCGGAGCCGCCGAACATGTCAGTCATCAACGCGCCAAGCGATCGACGCGAAACCGCAGCGCCACTCTTGATCCGGATCGCAAGCGTGCGTGCTACTGACGCGAGTTGGGCAGCCCGACCGGCCCGTCCATCCGCACCGGATTGGAAGGCAGCATCAAGGGAATGTGGATGGGACATTGCAGATCTCCGGAAGCAGCGAAAAGGCCCGTTGGCCCACCACCTCGCCCCCCTCCCTCCGTCGCCGCATGACGCAACGATTGCGCGAACGCGGAAGAGCTTGGCGCGACGGCATGCGAACGTGAAAGGGGCCGCGCATGCGCGGCCCCTCGCCGCAAAGGCGATGCTCAGGCCGCGTCTGCGATGGCTCCGCCGTGGAGCTCCGAACGAGGCGCTTCATTCCCGCTGGGTTCGCTGATCCGTTCGTCAGCAACCTGCATAGACGCCATGCAATCGCTGCGCTCCTGTTTCGGTTCAGGTCCAAAACGCATTGCAGCGGGAAGCCAGCTCAATGCGCGTTCCCTGATGTCGGCCTCGACGATGACCTCACCGCCAAATAGCTTTTCAGCGGCAGCGGCTAGATCGAACTTGCGGGAGGCCGCATAGCGGCTCCTGAGCTCTTGGCCGCCAATCGCTTCGAAGAGTTTCAGGATGGCAGGCTTGGTGATCCGGTCAAAGAAGCTGCGCGCCGTGGGACGCCACCAGGCTGCCACGTCGATCCCGAGCTTGACGCCGAGATGGTTCAGGAAGCCGCTACCGACACTGCCATCGGGAACCGCTTGCAGCGTACGCGCCACGGCCCAGCCGAGCCAAGCCGCGCGCTTCGGGTCATCCAGCGCGCAAAACGCGTCATAGCGCTGCTCGATTTCCGTGGGCTGTGTCCAGCTGCGGTCGAGGGTCTCGTCCAGCTTGGCCCATGCTTCGGCTGCAGGCATTCCGCTCTCAAACCCCGGCACCCGTGCACTGGGCGCATTGGCGCGAAGCTCGCTCGGCATGCTGTAATAGCCCGACAAACGCGTCGCATTGTCGACCATGATGAAGGTACCAAGGTCGAGGGCGAAGTGCGGATCGCTCGCGACATGTACCGCCAGCAATTCGGTCTTCATCGTCGCCAGCTCATCCAGCAGTCGCTGGCTATACCGGACCTCGGGCGCACTCTCCTCTGGATCGTCCTCGCCGACATCGGATTCCGCCCGTTCGCGGTCGGTTGGGTCTTCCTGCTGGATCGGCTCGGCGTAAAGTTGCTCATGGATCCGGGGCTGGCCATCCGAACCGATCACGACATAGGCGATCGCCGCGGCACGCTGCGCATCGCTGAGCGTCTCGCCCGCGTCCCCGATCGCATCAAGTTCCGCTTCCAGGGCCGCAATGCGCTCGGTTTGCTGCTCGCTATAGCCCTCGTCCGACCCGGCGACCTGTTCGAGCGCCGTCAGCTCGGTCTCGATCTCCTGCTTGCGAACCCGTGCTTCCGGCCGCAGCGGGATGGGTTCGCCACTTACCCGCACAAGTCCACTCGTCTCGATATAGGGGACATGCGGGCCGGGTACTGCGCGCACCTCTGCAAACCCTTCGCGGTCGCGCAGCGCTGCCGCTGCAGCAGCAAGTTTTTCCGCGGCAAGACGGTCGACGATCTCGCCATCGAGCCAGATCTCCGACGCTGCATCGGAGAAAAGATCTCCATCCACGCGACCACCTGCGGCCTCATAGTCGTGACGGCCGACGAGCATCGCCTTTGGATCTGCGCCCTTATAGGCGCCCGCTGCAAGCCGGCGCCGGATCTCGCTGACATTGCTCGCGTAGTAGCTGTCATCCATCTGCTCGAACACGCTCGCCTGGCGCGCCGTGTCGGATGTGCTGGCATATGCAATCGCAACGTCGAGCGTGATCGCGCCTTCGCGCAGGGCCTCAAAGATCGGCTCGGCAAGGTTGGCAAGGCGCAGCCGACCGCGCACGAAGCGCTCGGTCAGACCGAATCGCTTGGCTACATCGGCAGGAGTCTTGTGCTCGATTTCAATGATGTCCTGGAAGGCGCGGCAGGCATCGGCAGGGTTCATCTCGAGATTGAAGAAATTTTCCGAGAAGCTGATCTCAAGGACATCCTTGGCATCCTTCAAGACCTTGATCGGAATCTCATAATCGGCAGGAAAGAGGCCGGCCGCGATATTCGCGAGGACGCAATCGAGGCGACGCCCGCCAGCGCAGATCCGGTAATGGCCTTTCTTTCGAGCGACCGGCAGCGCGACAAGATTTTGAATGAGGCCATTGGCGGCGATATTCGCAGCGAGTTGCGCGTCGGCGACGGGATCGGAAGATTTACGAACGTTTGACGGCGACTTGGTGCAATTGGCCGCCTTGACGAATATGATGTCGGACATGGATGTTCACTCCAATGCGGACGGACTGACCTTCAGACCGCGAGCCGCAACCGACCAGCTTCCCCCTTCCCTTCCTCCCTCAGAACATCGTTCCAGTCCTTCAGGCCGGACCAAGGCCAGACCGTTTGGATCTCGATCGCCAACCCGGCATAGGCCGAGCGGGACAATCGCTCCGCAATGCGGCCACTGCGGTCGGCATCGGGGAGGAGAACGAGGCGGTTAACAAGCGCGGGAATCCTGATGTGAGGGAGGCGCTCGCCGCCCAGTGTTGCCCACACCGGAATTCCAAGGAGCTGCATCGCCGAAAGCGCAGTTTCAACGCCCTCGGCCAACCCGAGGACGGAACCTGCCCGGGCAAGCTTTACCGCACCGGCACGCGGTCGCCCGAGCGCGAGCTTGGGCTTTGCAAGATCAGTTGCCAGCCCCCCTCCCGCCGGACCCAGAAACGTCCGCTGCACGGCAACCAGCTCGGCGCCATCATGAATGGCGGCAATCAATGCCGGACGAAAGCGGGCCATGTTACCGCGCCCCAGCGGCGTCGCGTGAAGATAGCGCAGCGCCCAGGGGCGCGCAGTGATTCCGCGGCCGGTCAGATAGTGTGCGCCGGGAGTATCGGCGAGCGGGCGGGCCAGATCCCAGAGCCGGCGCGCTTGCGCAGCGAATCCCGTTGAACGGCAGATCACTGTACCGCCGAACCGTTCCACCGGTATCGGCAAGTTTCGACGACGCAATGCCTTGATAACATCGACGGTTCTGCAGCCCGCGAAACATTTGAACAACAAGCTGGTCGTCCCGACGCGTACCGACAGGCTCGGCGTGCGGTCGTCATGCGCAGGACAGTGGCACATTGCGCCGCCAGGGCGCCAAAGGCCCCCAAGGGAACGCACAACTTCGGCGGCGGCATCGTGCAGTCGGTGGCTTGGATCGATGGTCGACATCGGCGTCTCCTCGCCTAACCACCCCCTCTCCACGTTTACCCGATCGATACGACCTGACTGGAATCATTGCCCGTCTGCCTTGACCGCAGACTATGCTAAGTTGAACCGACTGGACTGGAGAGGTGGCAGATAGCCGACAAGGCACGAGGCCGTTCCATGCACAGCAAATTCTACGACGAGATAAACCGGTTCCTTTCCATCAGGGACTGTGGGCAGTTGCAGGAGCGGCTTGAGGCCGCGACCCACGATCTCGGGTTCAAATGGTATGCGATGGGTCATCACGTCGATTTGCGCGGCCCGCCCGACGATGCGTTGCGCCTCAGCAACTACCCGTCTGGCTGGATCGACCAGTCGCTTTCCGAACGTTATTATGTCAACGATCCGATCCACCGTGCGAGCACTCGAACGGCGACCGGCTTTCGCTGGTCCGAGGTCGGTGCGCTTATCCGCCTCACCGAGCGTGATCATGACATACTGGAAGCTGCTCGGCGTTATGGACTGGGCGATGGCTTTACGGTACCCGTGCATGTGCCAGGCGAGTATCGCGGAACCTGCTCGTTCGGCACTCCGTCGCCTGACGATCTGGGCCGTGGCGCCCTGCCACTGGCAACCATGATCAGCAGCTACGCATTCGAAGCAGGGCGGCGCATCTTGCGGGCCGAGCAGCGTACGGCAGAGCCAGGCGTGAGCGTGCCGCTGCTCACGGATCGGCAGCGCGATGCTCTGGTGCTGGTAGCGCGCGGCAAGGCAGATCCCGAGATCGCGCAACTGCTCGGGATCTCGCCGGCAACTGCGCATGAGCATGTCGAAAATGTGCGTCGGGCCTATGGCAATGCACAACGTCCGTTCCTCATCGTGCGCGCGCTGTTCGACGGGCAGATCTCGTACAGTGAAGTGCTGCGCCGCTGAGCAACCCTCTGATCAGGGGGTGTCCTGCGCTGGCGATCTGCAGGAACTGAGCTGCCGTCACAAGACGGGAGCACGACATGATCCAGATACTCCATGGTAGCTGCGCACCAGGCACCTGCGCGGTTCGCGACAACATGCATCGGGCTCGCAAGCGCGTATTCGTCGATCTGCTGAAATGGGACGTGCCGGTCGTTGCAGGCGCGTTCGAGCGGGACGAGTTCGACACCGATGACGCGATTTATCTCGTCAGCGCCGCAGATGATTCAACCCATCTCGGCTCGTTTCGCTTCCTGCCAACCGATCGCCCCCATTTGCTCGGCAAACTCTTCCGCGATCTGTGCGATGGCCCCGTGCCGAGCGGACCGCACATCCTTGAAATTACGCGGGGATGCCTGTCGCCCGATCTGCGCGCCGCCGCGCGCCTGCGACTACGCAATGAACTGATCAGCGCAGCGGTCGATTATGCGCTTGAAAACGATGTATCGGCATTCACCTGCGTCGCCGATTCGAGCTGGCTGACCCAGATCCTCTCGCTGGGATGGGATTGCCAGTTGCTGGGGATGCCCAAGCTGGTCGGCGGCGTCGCGACCGGAGCATTGCGGATCCGCATCGAGCCCGGGACGATCGGACTTCTCCAACAAGCCGGTACCTACATCTCACCTGGGCTTCGCGGCTCGGCCACGCCGCCCCTGGCAGCATGAGGAGCCCTGACATGACGCTCCACCAACCTGCCCCATTGACGGATAATGTCGCTCAATGGACCGACACCCTGCTGCGTGACGGTTATTGTATCATCCCCGACGCAATCGAAACTGCTGCGGTCGATGCGCTTGCGGCGGATCTGGCTGCCGTATTCGACCTCACCCCGCCGGCGACCGGACCATTTTATGGCAATCGGACCAAGCGGTTCCACGGGCTGCTCGGTCGCTCAACCAAACTCGACGCCTTTGTGCGTGATCCGCTCATCCTGTCCATTGTCGAGACCATCCTCTCGCCCGGGTGCGAGGCCATTCAACTCAATCTGACACAAGCGATCGAGATTTTGCCAGGTGGTCGCGAGCAGCCGCCGCACCGCGATCAGGATATGTGGCCAGTCCGCCAGCCCGGCCTCGAATACCTCGTCAATGTCATGTGGCCCTTTACCCATTACACGGCCGAGAATGGCGCGACGGTCGTCTGGCCGAAAAGCCATCGGCGTCAGGACGAGATCATCCTCGATCCGAGCGAGGCAATATTTGCAGAAATGCAACCCGGCGCAGCCTTGCTGTTCCTCGGCTCGACCCTGCATGCGGGTGGTGCCAATCGTACATCCCTATCCCGGCGTGGCATGATCATCAGCTATAGCCTCGGCTGGCTCAAACCTTATGAGCTGCCGTGGCTCGCCTATCCCCCCGAGATCGCGCGAACCTTTCCACGCGAACTGGCGCAGCTGGCTGGTTACCGCTCGCACCGTCCCAACCTTGGAACGTTCGAAGGGAGGTGTGCCTCCCATCTGCTCAGCTGGGACGGGGCACCGCAAGGGGCGATCGATGCGCTTCGACCCGAGCAGGAACTGCTGATCGAGCAATATTATGCGGGCGCATTTGATGGGGTACGAAATGGCAATCCCGCCTTCCGTCGTGCATGACCATGCACCGCTGAATGGCGAAGCGGCGCGCGACATTGCCCGTCTGACGATCAGAACCAGCGGCGCGCTTGGCGAGCTGCTCGGGCGCGAACTCTTTTCGGTGCCTGCACTCGACATGTTGCTTGATCTCTATGCGCGTGCCGATTGCCGGCCTATGTCCCTCACAGGTCTATGCGGCGCTACCTCCGCTCCGCCGCGTACGGCACTCAACATGATCAACCGGATGGTCGATCGCGGCATACTCGAACGCGCGCCCGATCCGGACGACGGCCGCCGCATTCTTGTGCGATTTTCACCTGAAGGCGTGCTCTTGGTACAAGATATTTGCCGGACAATCTTTGCCTTATGGCGACCGCCCAACACGGCAGTGTGACACTGCACTTGCGCCGCGCAGCGCACTCGGGCAGTCTGCCGCATCGAAGCGAGAAAGGCCGGCACCGCTTCGGACAATTATTGCCTGGCATCACGAGCGCTGAACCGCGAAGGTTCGCCGCAAGCATCGGTTCCCTTGTCGGCATCTTCGGGATGCTGTGCTCGTGTGCTTTTCGTCGATCGATACCGACTTGTCGGGTGTCGCGCCTGTACCCAGAGGCGCGTGAGGCAATGCGCGATCCGATCGGGCCCGACGCCGATGTCGCACAGGGCGACGACAATCGTCGCTGGCTTGCCGCCTTTTATCGCGAGCGAGCGCCGGCACTCAGTCGCTATCTGCGGTATCGGCTGCAGGGAGCCGATGGCGAAGACATCGTCCAGGACGCCTTCGCGCGGCTCGCGCGTCACCGTTCGCTGGCAGCAGTACAGAACCCAGACGCCTTTCTTCGGCGCATCGTTCGAAACCTGCTCATCGATCGCACGCGGCGCGCGGCAGTCAGGCCGCAACTGGTCGAACTCGATGCGCACGAACCCCAGGTTCGAGCCGATCAAGCGGATCATATAGAGCTAGTGCAGTTGCAGGCGGAATATCGCAGGATCGTGGAAAGTTTGCCGCCGCGCACGCGACAGGTATTCCTGCTCCATCGCGTCGAGGGCCGCAGCATGAAGGACATTGCAGCGGACCTCGACATCAGCTCAAGAACGGTCGAATGGCACGTCGCCCAAGCCATCCTAAAGATCGGCGAGGCCCTCGAGCGAACATGACCGGGCCAGCGGAGGACCAGATGCGCCCGTCGGGCCAGCTGATGGAGGAAGCAGCGACGTGGTTTGCGCGCATGCGCGGTCCGGAGGCAGAGGAGCATCGCGGAGCGTTCGAGGCCTGGCTCGCGCGTGGCGCACTTCATCGCAGCGCCTACAACCGGGCGGCGGAGATCTTTAGCCTGGGCAAATGCCTCGAGCGCGGAGCCGACGAAGACGCCGCCGGCCCGGGGCGCGCCTATTTTGGCTGGCGCGCAGGGCCGGTCTTCGCAGGCGCAGGTGCAACTGCCATTCTCTGCGTAGCGATCCTCGCCTGGCAGTCGGACCGTTTTGCGGTCCGGCCCGAGCAACAGCAGCGCGCCGGGTCGTCGCCCCAGTCGGATGGTTCCATGCCCCTCGCCCGCCTCGAGCTTGGCACGGGACCGGAGCAACGCCTGGAGAAGCTCATTGATGGATCTCGAGTGACGCTGGCACCGGATAGCCGGCTCAAAATCCGGTTCGACCGGAACCAGCGGCTGTTGTGGCTCAGCCATGGCCGCGCTCGCTTCGACGTCGCCCATGAGCAAAGACCGTTCACAGTCGTCGCGAACGGCACGCGCATCACCGCTCTTGGAACCATGTTCGACGTGGCGATCACGCCTGAAGACCGAGTGACCGTGAAACTTGTGCGCGGTGCCGTGGATGTTGCTCCCCCAATGCGTGGAACTGCGAAGCCTGGGCCGACCCGGCTGCATCCCGGCCAGACGATGATCGTCACAAATGGAAGCCCAACCGCCATCCACTCAGAAAGCGGCCTGACCGCTCGCGGGTTTGCCGGTCCGCGCGCAACGACGAACGCTCCTATCCGCGATTTTGATCGGATTCGGCTTGCCGATGTGGCTGCCGAGAGCAATCGGATCGGACAGCTACCGATCCGGCTTGCCGACGCGCGCCTGGGGGACATCCGCGTCTCTGGACGGTTTCGCGTCGACGACAGCCAGCAGCTTGCAGATCGGCTCGCCGCCGTTCTCAATCTTCGGGTCGATCGCAGCGATCCATCGCACGTCACCCTGACGACGAAATAAATTCTCGTCTGCGCCCCGTAGTCCGACGATTTCCGCGTCTGGTCCTCTGCAGCGCTCACAATGGCGCGCATTTGAAAGGGGACGGGAATGACAAATCGGAATGTGCGGCGTCTGTTGGCGAGTGCGGCTTACGCGCTCCTGCTCACTGGCACCGTGGCCGCCGCGCAGAGCGACCAGCGCCAAAGCTATACGATCGCATCGCAGAGTCTCGGCGATGCGCTCAAGGAACTCGCGCGACAGTCCGGAAAGGAAATCATCTTCGCAGCCGCAGCGGTCGAGGGTCGGCGCGCGCCTGCGCTACGAGGTCGCTTCAGCACCGCCGAAGCCTTCGAGCGCCTGCTTCGCGGCACGAACCTCGTTGCCCGCTTTGACGAAGACGGGATCCTGATCGAGGGGCGAGCGCAGGCGCCGGGCGAAATAGTCGAGCGCCCGGCAACCCCGGACGAAGTCGTCGTGACAGGCTCGCGCATCAAGGGGCCAACTCCGATTGCACCAACGATCGTGCTCAAGCAGCGCGACATCACAGATGCCGGATTCTCTAATCTCGGCGACCTGATCCGATCGATTCCGCAGAATTTTTCAGGCGGGCAGAACCCAACGGTCGCCGGCGGCGGCAACCAAGGCGGGACCAACCAGAATACGACCTCGTCCTCGACATTGAACCTGCGCGGCATCGGCCAGGATGCCACGCTGACGCTGCTGAACGGACATCGGCTGCCCTATGACGCGGTATCCCAAGGCGTCGATATCTCGGCGATCCCTCTTGCGGCGATTGACCGGATCGAGATCGTGACCGACGGCGCATCGGCAATCTATGGATCGGATGCCGTTGGCGGGGTTGCCAACATCATCCTCAAGCGGAGCTTCGATGGCGCTCAGACCTCCGCGCGCTACGGTCTGTCGACCGATGGCGGCAACGAACAGCGCCAATTCTCACTGGCCGCCGGTACCGACTGGCAGTCAGGCGGCTTCCTCGTCACCGGCGACTTCAGCCGGTCGACATCCATCCTGGCCGGGGATCGAGACTTCACGCGTACGCTCCACCCAACGGCGACGCTGGTGCCAAGCCTCGAGCAATATACAGCGATTCTGAGCGGCTATCAGGAACTTGGCAACGCCGTCCGCTTCGAGATTGACGCTACCTACATGCATCGTCAGTCCCGTCTGCAACTGGCTTCGTCCACAACCGCCAGCTATCTGACGAGCGGCGCCCTAGCGCGGCCGGAGGTCACCAGCTTCTCGGTTTCGCCGTCGCTGGCGTTCGATATTGCACGGGGGTGGGAAGGCTATGTCGAGGGCACCTATGGCGAAAGCCGCACCTCGGTGCAGACCGATGTTTATTCTGGCGGGGCGCTGCTTCAGACCGCGCTCGTCGATTACAACAATGTCCTGAAGGCCGGCGAGGCCGGGATCAATGGCACGCTTCTGTCGTTACCGGGCGGCGGGCTCAAGATTGCATTGGGCGGAGGTTACCGATCCAACACCCTTGACTTGTTCACGCGCTCGATCACGTCCGGCACGCAGCGCGTGTCAGCCGATTTCACTCGCTCGCGTGACAGCCGCTATGGCTTTGCCGAACTGCGCGCACCGCTGATCGAGCCCGGCAACGCGATCGGCCTGGTGCACCGGCTGACGTTCAGTGGCGCGATCCGATACGAGCATTATGACGGCTTTGGCGGGGTTGGAACGCCCAAGCTTGGCATTTTGTATTCGCCGGTGCCAACGCTCGACCTGAAAGCGAGCTGGGGCCGATCATTCAAGTCGCCGACGTTGTATCAGGAGTTCCAGTACAAGTTCGTCGCACTGCGCCTGGCCACGGCATATGGGACGTCAGCCTTCCCGGCTGGATCAACCGTGCTGCACGTCACGGGCGGCAATCCGGACGGACTGGAGCCAGAGCGCGCCGAGAATCTGAGCTTCACGCTTGCCTGGCGTCCAGCGTTCCTACCCGGCGCCCTGATCGAAGCGAGCTATTTCGACATCGATTACAAGGACAGGATCATTGCGCCGATCAGCTCGTCGCTCGGTCTGTTCGCCGATCCTAACTACGCGCATCTGATCACGCGGGCACCGACTGCCGATCAGATTACCGCCGCCTTGGCCGATGCCCCGGCGGGACTGTCAAACCAGGCTGGCGTGCCCTTCGACGCATCACGCGTTGTCGCGATCGTCGATGGCCGTCAGCGCAATTCATCGCGGCAAGCAATCAAGGGCGTCGATCTCAACCTGCGCTACGGTTTCGGCATCGGCTCGACTGGCACGCTGACCGTGCTCGGTAGCGCAAGCTATATCGAAAGCGAACAGGTGCTCGTGGCCGGCCAGCCGACGGTTCAACTGGCGGGCACGATCTTCCGAATTCCGCACTGGCGCGCGCGCGGCGGTTTTGGCTGGCAGGATGGAGGTCTCAATTTAACGTCCTATCTCAACCATGTCGGCGGCACCGAAGACCGGCGCATTACCCCCTCTGTCGACGTCGGTTCATTCACGACGCTCGACGCTGCGATCACCTATCGTGTCAGCGCAGCAGGGTCGCCGTTTGACCGGCTCGAACTATCGCTTGCCGCGTCGAACCTACTCAACGCCGCCCCTGACCGCATCAGGCAGTCGCTCTCGATCGATCCAACCTATGACTCGACCAAATACTCGCCGGTGGGCCGTTTCTTCAGTCTGACGATCCGCAAGACATGGTGATGTGGTTGCAAAGGCGCCTTGTCGCCAGCGTCAGCCCGCTCCTGTTGGCGATTGCGCTCGCGGCAACGCCGGCTGCCGCGGCATGCGAGGATGTCGTGCCCGCGGAGCGGGCGGCCGTGCAGCTTCGAGACATCGCGCCGCTGGACCTCGTCCGTCTGCGCGACCTCGGCACTACGGCCGACATGATGATGAACGGCAGCCCGATCGGCGTCTCGCCCGACGGTAGCAGGCTCGCCATCCAGCTACGGCGTGCGGAGCCAGCGACCAACAGCTATTGCCATGCGCTTGTGGTGATCGACCTCGTCAACCCCTCCACGCCCCGCATTATTGATCGTGGCGGAGATTATATCAGGTATCGCTTTCAGCGCGGGCCGATCGCCTATTATACCGCTGGCAACCCCCTGCTGATCGAGCCGATCTGGTCTCCGGACGGTCGTCATGTGGCTTTTCTCAAACGTATATCCGACCATGTCCAGGTCTGGGTTGCCGCGAGTGACGGATCGGGCAGCCGCCAATTGACAAGCGCGCCGGTTGATGTGGAGGCGTTCGATTGGGTCCCAGGCGGACAGGCGATCGCGTTCCAAACCCGACCCAAGCGCATCGAAGCCTTGCAGACGCTTGATGCGGAAGGGTTGACCGGCTTCGTCTATGACCATCGCTGGTCGCCCCTTGCGCGCAACAAGCCCTCGCATCGCGAGCCGACCGAGGCGTTGATCGAAACCGTCAATATGGATGGCACGGTTCGGGCGGCGACCGCGGTCGAGCAGCGGTCTCTCACCCGCCTTCAGGAGCGCCCCGACGGCGCATTCTGGTTCTCGTCAAGTGCCGCTGGTCTTGCCTGGTCGTCCAAAGGCGAGCGCAGCCGCGCAAATGTCGATGGCACGCTCAAGGTGCGACTGCAGTCCGGCGACGTGATCCAGTGCGCCGCCGAAAGCTGCGATGGACGCTTCAGCGGCCTTGCGCTGAGTGACGATGGGAAGCGATTGCTGTTCCTGCGCCGGACGGGCTGGGGCAACAGCCAGGATGCGCTCTACATCTGGCAGCCAGGAAAAGGCGTGCCACGGCATCTACTAACCACGCGCGATCGCTTCCTCGGATGCCGCTGGGCAAAGCAGCGAATTGTCTGCGCACTCGAGCAACCCTCCCGCGGTGGTCGGATCGTGAGCATCGACCCGACCACCGGCTCGATCGGTGAGATCTTCGATCCCAACCCGGAGTTTCGGCACCTGCGGCTCGGACCGGTCGAACGCTTGGAATGGCGCAATGATCGAGGCGTGCCGGTCTATGCCGATCTGATACTGCCGCCCTCGCGCCAGCCTGGCGAGCGCTTGCCGCTGATCGTGGTCCAATATCGCACGCGCGAATTCCTTCGGGGTGGCACGGGAGACGAGTACCCAATCTTCGCCCTCGCTGCGCAAGGGTTCGCCGTGCTCAGCATCGAGCGACCGACACATCTGTCGCAGATGCAGCTGACCGGGTCTCAGGCCGAACGCGCGCAGCTCGATTATGGCGACTGGGCCGATCGCAAGAGCGTGATGTCCGCATTCGCGACCGGCATAGAATTGCTCGACCGTCGCGGCCTGATCGACCCCAAGCGCGTCGGCATCACCGGCCTGAGCGATGGTGCGGTTTCGGCCAAATACGCACTGCTCAACAGCGACCTGTTTGCAGTGGGTGCGCTCGGCGGTTGCTGCACCGAACCCAAGACCCATGCGCCCCTGCTCGGTCAGCAAGGCTGGGACCATCTGCGGACATATCTGTACCCGCGCTACATCGATGACGCCCCGGCCTTCTGGGGCTCATTCTCATTCGCCAGGAATGCAGCGCGCTTTCGCACGCCGCTGCTCGTCCAGGCCTCCGACGATGAATATCTCGCTGCGCTAGAGACCTTCACGTCGCTTCGCGAGGCGGGCGGCATCATTGACCTCATCGTCTTCCCCGATGAGCATCACATGAAATGGCAGCCCGCGCACCGTCTCGCCATGTACAACCGCAACATCGCGTGGTTCAGCTTTTGGTTGAAGGGTGATCCCGGTCCGTTTGCGCGGTCGGTCGACGTGGTAAGATGGACTGAGCTTCGGGACCGAGCGGCCAGAGCCCGGCCTAGTTGAGGCGGGCCCGGATCCAGGATTCCGCGTCGCTCAGCGTCAGAACGCGCACGTAGGAATCGCCCTGCGCGTCGATCGGGTTCTGGAAAAATGCTTCGATCGCTGTGCGATCGATAAGCTTGCGACTGCTCAACTCACCCTCCAGCAACTGCTCCCTGATCGCCACCCGATAGCGGTCGACGATCTGTCGGTAGAAGGCACCGGGCCCTCCTTTCGTCCGCCGCCCGGTGATCGCTGCCGGGAGCAGATTCGCAAACGCATCTCGTGCAACCGCTCGGTCCCGCCCGCCCTCAATCCATTGCCAGGTCTGGATCGACAGGCAGAGCTCAAGGATTGGCTGCGCCAGCAGCGGTGTAACGAGCTCGATCGGTTCGGCGCGGGGGAAGCCCTCGCTGAAATTCTGCGGGCGCAAGAGTGCTGCAATGTGCGCAGCCCGACCGGGCAGAGCGCCAACGGGCGCTTCCAGCCAGCTATGCTCTGCGGCCGAACTCCCTAGCGAGGCCGCTAAGTCGGGATGAACGAAACGCAGATCGCTCGCCCAGCTGTAGGCGGCGGCACTTCTGGGCAGTTTGAGCAACGCGCGCGACATGGCCTGCCAGACGCTGCATCCGGTGAGTTCGCAGACATCCGCGACGGTACGCCAGGTTTTCATCCGCTGCCCCCGGGATTTCAACCGGTCAGCAATCGACGTAGCGGACTGCGTAAAACAGAATATATTGTCGCCACCATTCCCCGAGAAGACGGCATCGGCGGCGACTTCGCGGGCGAGTCGAAGGTTCACCGCGTCAAACGCCTGACGGCCCGGAGACCCTACCGGTCGCGGCAAATGAAGGGCGCTTGACCGACCGATTGTGACGTCGTCCAAGCTGTACGACCGCTCGACAAGTTCCAATCCGGTGTGATTGGCCACCATCGAAGCAAAGCCACGCTCGTCACCTTCAGGTCCCGAAGAAATGAGATTGAGACAGGTCGTATTCGTGCCGGCCAGCGCCGCCGCGACAATCGAGGAGTCGAGCCCGCCAGAAAGACAAAGCTGGATCTGTGAAAACGGACTGGCGAGCGCGCGAACGGTGCCAACCACTGCGGCCTGAAGCGCCTCGCGAAGATCGCATCGGCGCAATCCAGTCGGGCGCACATGGTGCCAGGGCGACCACTGCTGCCGCAGCGCGGCGTATTGCGCGCCGCCGACGCCCAGCACCCAGCCTTGCGGGATTTCGTATACATCGCAAAGTACGGTTGTGGCGGACCGAAGCGCTGGTCGCAGCAGAGACGCAGCCATGGCGTGCCAGTCGATCGTCGGAACGACCAGCCCCGCCGCAACGGCGAGGTCAAGGTCCGAGAACAGAAAGATTGCGTCAGCGGTTTCGCGAACATAGCAGGGCAACGCGCCGCTCGGGTCTCGATATATCTGCGTCGATCCCAGAGCGCATCGCGATATGGCAACATATTGTCCCCAAAAGCGATCGGTGAGCAACGTCGGCAGGTCTTCATGCTGCTCGAAGGCGGGACCCAGTGCGACAACCCGCTGTGGTCGATCGGATCGCGTGAACAAACGACCAAGCACAACTGCCCGGCCCGATGCGGTCTTCATCACCTGAGCGGTTTCGCTGGTCCACAACGTCAATCGCCCGCTCACCGGCACATTTTTCAGGCCGAGCGCCTCCAGCCGAGCGAGTGCGACCGCGGCATGACCGCCTTTGCCGCGCTCGATCATTGCGAGGAAGCGAAGCGCCATCAGACGGCCAGGATTGGCCGGTAGCGCGCCACCCGTTCCCGCCTGTCCCCGATCACCATGTCGCCGACCTGGATCCAAGCATGCGCCGTGAATGGATAGTCGCGCACGCCCATGATAAAATCCGGGCGATGGCCGCTGCGCACCAGCAGGTCGAACAGGCCGACGGCTTTCATCAGACATCGCTGATGTGGAGAGATGATCAGGTCCGACGCACGATGGGCTGCGGCAACCTGCTCGATCGCGCGATAGCGCGTCCCGGGCTGGATGTGCATGAGCCGGCCGATGACTGTCCCCAGCCCACGGCGACGCAGTTCATGTTGTGCGCGAAGCTGCAACACAATTGCCAGACATGTGAGGCCCAGCGGGGCAGCACCTTCGCCGATAAGGTCGCGCACTGCAGTGACGGCAAGAGTTTCGGCTAGCGGGCGGGCTGGGTCCAGGGTGACGCACAGCAAGCCTTCGTTGAGCAGCGGCTGAAGCTTGGCCTCGTCAGATCCCAATATGGAAGTTCCGTCGATGGCCCGTATCAGCGCACGTGTTGTCTCCGGGGAGGCGCCAAAATAGCGGTCACGCGCTACATCGAGAAAGATGGAGCGCTCGCCCAGCAAGCAGAAATGAACACCATCTGGACTGGCGAGATGCATGGGCGGGCGCTCCAGACAAGGGGGCGCACGGCAAGAGCCGCGCGCGCTCATTCAGTCGTCGGAAAGACCGGCCTCGAGCTTCTGCAGGCCGAACTCGTCCGGCTCACCGACAACCGGGATGCCCTTGGTCTCTTCGCTGGCGATGCCCAGCTCGATCACGTCCTTTTCCATGGTACTTCTCCTTGCATGGTCTGACGGAATGTCAGCCCTGCAAGTATAACTGTCATGGAAGCCGCCCCGACGGGATATTCTGCGCAAATCCTGCGGAATATATGCGGGCTCGATCAGGAAATGCTGCATTTGAACCCGCAGATCCGCAGGTTCACTTCCTGACAAGCGCTCCGGCTATTGCAACGACATGGTCGATCCGACGCCGGTGATAGGCGATAATTCGCCGGCGAAGGTTTGTCCGGACATCAATATTACCGTTTCGGAGAAATGTGCGGAGCTCGCGATCCGGGTCATCGAACAGGCGGGCTTCTGCGAGTCGGGGGTAATGCAACCGCTGACTCATTCGATCGATCTGCACTGCGAATTCCGAGTTGCCGGTGGCCTCGCCGATTGCTCGGAACAGGATCGCCGCAAACGCGACATGGTCGCCAGCCGTCATACCGGGCCTTCGGTCGCGAAGGAGCCTCAGCGAACCCCGCAGAAGTGAAGCGTCGGTGAGCCGCAATGTGCCAAGGAGATGCTGCGCATTCCAGACATAGAGGCCAGCCAGCACATCGATGTCGGGGCATACGACACGCATGCCGCCATCTGGATGTGCTTCGAAGAGCTGCTCGCCGACCATGCGCTGGATCGCCTCTCGCACCGGTGTCGTACTCGCGCGGTGCCGATCGGCGACGGCATGGAGATCGAGACGCATGCCGGCATGGAATACCCCATCGAGATATTCCTCCTTGAGCGCGCGATAGACGCGTTCCTGGGTACTGGCGTCTGGCAGCATGACTAGCCCGCCGCTGCGCGCGGAAGACGCCATTTGGGGGTTAATGCCGCAGTCAACTGATCGAGCTGGTGCTGGGCGATCGTCTCGACGCAGAGACGCTCGAACTCGCGCAGATCACCCGCGAGCTGGCGCGGGAATGCCATCTTCTGGCTCGCGAACATCAGCGGGATCAGAATGTGACCCGTCGAAATGTCGAGCTGATAGGCGCAGCGTAGATGATCATCCAGCCGCACCTTGGGATTGCCCGACTCGACCTCGCGGAGCCAGCGCACGCCCATGCCCAATGCCTGAGCCAGCTCCCGCTGTGTCATGCCCTCGCGCTTACGGGCTTCTTCGATCCGCCGCCCCGACCGCTCCTTCACAAAGGATAGCGGACCGTCGGCGTCGGGCGCGTCAGTGGTGAGCGACATCTACGCGTCTCCCTATCGGAGAGTCCGCCTGCCAAGGCCTGATATGTGGGTGGTAAGGTGTGTTACACACCTGGGTCAAATTGAACTTCGGCAATTATTTCGCGAATTTCAGCTGCATCTGTGTCGACGCCAATTGATCCATTTTGGACCAATGCCGTAATATTCTCACGCTGCTCATTGCTGCCGCGCCTGCCCCTCTCGCAAATAGTCCGGGCAACCAATGCCGACCATCGGTGGGGGCAACCAACCTGAATTTACCCCGCATTCGCCACGATCGGAAAAATGCGGGGTAAATGTTGAAATTCTGCCATTTACCCTGCATATCGATCAATGCGCGGTTTTGCAGGGTAATCATGTCGATTCAGCCATTTTCGGACGAGCAAGCCCGAATCATCGTCAATCTCGAGCAGGCCTATGAGGTGTGGATGGAGACACTCCGAACCCTCAACGACATGCCATATAATATGCGCATCAAGGAGGTGTCGGGACGCGAATATCTTTATGAAGTGACCGATCGCGTGGGAAGCATGAAAAGTAAAGGCGCGCTCGATCGCGAGAAGCGGGCCGAATTCGATGCATATAAGTCAGAAAAGGCGGCACTGAAGGATCGTCTGGCGCAAAGCAAGGACAAGCTCCGGGAGATAGGCAGCCTTTATCGCGCGCTACGCCTGCCGATGCTTCCCACTGATGCCGGCAAAATTCTGCGCGAGGCAGACCGTATGCGGTTCCTGGGGGAACAAGCGATGGTGGTCGGAACCAACGCCCTTATCGCTTACGCGCTGGAAGCCAACGCATTCATTCGAGACGCTCCGGACACGACGATGGATTTCGACATGGCGCTCACGGCGATCGACGCCGATGATGACCGGCCAACCTTGTGGAAGATCCTGAAGGAGGTCGATGCGACCTATACGGTCAACAGCGAGCGACCCTTTCAGGCACGCAATGCGAAGGCCTATGAAGTCGAAATCCTCGCGGCACCCAGCCGGTTGCAAGGTCAGACCGCGCGCGACAAGCCGCGGCCGGTGCCGCTGCCCGAACAGGAATGGCTATTGATGGGTCGACCGATCAGCCGGGTCGTCGGCGTGCAGGATGGTGAAGCAGCACGCCTCATCGTTCCGGATCCGCGGTGGTTCGCCTTGCAAAAATTGTGGATGGCCGAAAAGCCCGAACGAAACCCGCAAAAGAGGCCAAAGGATGTAAAGCAGGGCATGGCCCTGCTCGACGCCGTCGCGCAGACAATGCCGCACTACCCTCTCGATCGGCGTTTCCAGACCGAGTTGCCTCCTGAGTTGAAGCCGCATTTCGAACGCTGGGCTGAACGTTCAGAGAGACGCTGATCAGCACTATCGGCTCGTCGTCAAGACCCCGACGCGCATCGCTCCGATTGATCGGCACGGCGCGCGGCACGCTCTGCGCGATCGACCGCATTCAACAGGTCGCCGGCTTCAGCCCGGAGTGATTGCTGAAGTGCGACAAGATAAATGCTCGCAATCGTCGGGACCTCGCCATCGACTAGAACGCGCTGGGCGATTGCAGCAGCGGTCTCATTCAGCCCCTTCGGCGCGCCGAGGTAATATTTGCTGCCGCCACTATACCCAAAGGATGGCAAGCCTCCCAACAACGCCTCGATTGCCTCTGGCGGAACCGTCTCAAGATGTGTCACGGCGAGCTGCAGCGTCGTGCCCCAGGCAAGGAGCTGGCGCGTAGAACGTATCAAGTGGCAATGCGCATCGATCAGAAGATCCCGACCGGCAGGCGACAGCTGCAACTTGAACGTCCGTGACCGACGGCTCACCGACAGCACTCCATTCTGGCCGACAACGACACCCCAGCCCGCGCCCCTGGGCCCACCGCCTTGAGGCAGAACGGCACATTAATGCCCTTCAAACTCATCCGCATCTCAAATGAAGGAAGTAAAGTCCTTCTGCGACGTTGCCATGACTTTCGCGCATGGCGCTGCCGGTGCGGTTGTTCAGTGCCCTGACGATTGTCGATCACCCTCGAACCCCGCATTCCACTTCTCATCTTCAGAAACGCGAGCACGAAGCTCGCAAGTCGGAAGATCCAATCAAACAACGCGCATTGACCTGCGCGACCAGGAGAAGTCGTCATGCCAATGCGGTCATGGTGCATAGTCACCCTTGTCCTTTTGCCCAGTGTTGGAGGCCTGACGCCAGCGCACGCGCAGCACTATCGCCCCGATGCCGAAGGTTTTCCCTGCGCCCGGCGCGACCCCCTCACCATTGTCGCGAACGAACAGGGCTTCGCCATCGAGACCATCCCGAGCACGCGGCCGGTTTCCACACTCAAGCGCCCCATCGCCATCCGCATCGGATCCAGCCTGAAGATCGACCGCGCGGTCATCGAGCGCGCCGCAACGTTCAAGTCGGAGGCCCGCAATGCAGAGCGCCGGTAAGATCGCCCTCGCGGCGGCGCTGCTCGCTTCCACCTCGGCGTTTGCACAGGACATGGAAACGGACGGCGAACAGCCACTCGCCACGGCGGCGCGGGAAGCGCAGCAGGCTCTACGCCAGACCTTCACGAACCTGCAGTTCGAGGACTTCGGACCGGCGCCTGTGAAGGGGCCGCTATATCAGGCGAACGCTGGCGGGAGAATGCTCTATTTCGCCCCGGAGAGCGGACACCTGTTGTTCGCCGCAGTGTATGACCGCAACGGGGTCAACGTGACTGCGCTCGCGCAGGATGCAGGCGCTCGCAAGCGGCTTAAGTCGATCGACCCCGCATCCGCACTGGCGATCGGCCCTGTCGATGCCCCGCAGGTCATCGAGTTCACCGACCCCGAATGCCCCTATTGCCAAGCGCTGGACCGATATTGGTCGACCAAGGCCGCCGAAGGGAAACATGTCCGCCGCCTGATCTTCTTCGTGAGCGGAGTCCATGCGCAAGCCGCTGCAAAGGCCGAGCATATCCTGTGCGCCGAGGATCGCGCGGCTGCGTACGAGGCCATCTATTCCGGGAACACGCCAAGGACCCTGATCAAATGCGCCGATGGCGCGCGCGATGTCGCGGCCCATGGCGAAACGGTGCGGAGACTCGGGGTCTCCGGCACGCCGACCCTGTTCCTCGGCGAGAAGATGATCTCGGGCTTCCAGCAGGCCGAGATCGAGGCCTGGCTGGAAGAACAGAGCACGAAGATCAAGCCGTCGCCCTGACCCGGGCAAAGGCGAAATGGCTCGCTTCAATTCATTGTGGCGGGTCTCGCCCCGGGGGCTCAGCGCGTCGCGCTGGACGCGAGAACGGGATGCCGGCGGCGGCGCTCCCCCATGGAGCCGTCCAGCGTCGCAACCGGCCGGAAACGATCACCTTCGTGCCGGCAGGCATAGCTTTGGACCGCTCCCGACACATGGAGACCATCGATGTTCAAACTGAACTATACGCGCGCACTCAAGACTGCCGATACCGCCCTGCTCGTAGCGCTGGCGCTCGTTGCCGGGGCAGGCGCTGCCCATGCCTTTGCCGCGCCCCAGACCGGGGACCTGGGCTACGACATCTACAACATTGTCGTGAACCAAGGCGTCAAGGGGCCGCTCGGCTTTGTCGGCGGCGTGGCCGCCTTCCTGTTCGGCGTTTCGCGTCTGTTTTCGAACATCATGATCGGCATCCCGACGATCGTCGCCGCCGTCTGTCTGATCAAGGCGGACTCGATCCTGCAGACCTTCGGGATGGTGATCTGAGCGCAGGCCGCCGCGCTGGCGCGGCTGCCGCAACGAGCTGGGGGGCGAATGGTCGCCTCTCGGAAATCACGCTCGCGCGTGATGAAGCAAGGGAGAAGGGTGTGGACGAACGTCTTCCACAATTTCTGCACCGGCCGGTCCAGATCCTCTGGTTCGACGCGCAGGAATTCATCGTCGTGATGTCGACCATCTTCGTCGCCGTGATCGTCGGCGGACTGGTCGGGTGGACGCTCATCGGCGCTCTTCTCCTCTTCATTCCCTGGAAGCGCACCAAGCCGCGCGGGTTCATCCCGCATGCCGCCTGGCGCTGGGGTCTGCTGCGCTTTCGCCACTATCCGGGTCCGACCCAGACCCGCTTTTACGAGTAGCGGCACATGGCCCATCCCTTCAGGCACAAGCCCCGGTCGGACATGATCGGCGACACCCGGCCGAGCTGGCACCTCCACCGCTATCTGCTCGGCTCGGCAAATCTCTTCGACGAGAACCGGCTGCTCAAGTTCGCGATCGCAGGCTTGTTCGGCATCACGGCGGTGCTTGGAACGCTGCTTTATACCTCGAACCTCAACCAGCGGACAGTGATCGTCCCGTTCGGTGCGAGCGGTGATCTATATGTCACGGGCAACAAGCCTTCCGAAGCCTATCTGCGGGGGATTTCGCGCAACATCGTCAGCCTGTCGGGTACCTACTCGTCCTATTCGGCCGACCCGCAGTTCCAGGAACTTCTGAGCCTGGCTCATCCCTCGGCGTATAACGGACTGCGCGACAGTTTGAGCGAACTTCTCGACGAACTCTCGCGCAACCCGACCTTGTCGATCGCGAGCTATGTTCGCAACGACCAGCCGGTCACCTTTACCGCCACCGAAATCGCGGTGCCGGTCGAAAAGGTGCGCGTGATCGGCGGTGTGATCCGCAAGTTCCCCGGCACGCTGCGCATCAAATATGTGATCGAAAATGGTCGGTTCTGGCTGACCGCACTCCAGGAGGAGAATTTCAATGCCGATCCTCGGTAGGCGCTCAAGCCTTGTCTTGAGCGGCGCGCTGCTGTGCGCCGCCGGCCCCGCCCTCGCCCAGTCGATCGCGGCCCTCCCCGATCAGACGAGCCGGATCCGCCTGTCCAACCGCGACGTCAATCACGTCATCTGCGTCGGCGGCGAGATCGAGGATGTCAAATTCTCGGCGGAGAAGGGAATCGCGGTCGAGCGGGGCGGCTCGGACGCGTGGATCAAGTTCCTCGTCACGGAACTCGACGAGGCAGGCATGAAGACCCGCAGCTTCGTCACGGCTCCTGCGGAATTCTATGTCGCGTGCAACAACGCGATCTACCCGCTCTATGCCGAACCCTCGGACATCCCGGCACAGACGATAACCCTGGTCCCCGGAGGCGCGCAACGCGCGCGCAGCAACGAGGCGCTGCTGGGTCCGCTTGTCGAAGAAGAGCGTGCCGTGTCGATTGCGCTTGCACTGTTGCAGGACCGTGTGCCCGGCTCGTTCACCGAAGTGGCTCCGGGTCTTGCGCGGCTCGCCATCGCCGATCTGCCTGGCATCGAGGTGCGCGAACGCCGACGGCTAGCGATCGAGGGCGCTGGCCTCACCGCCAGCGAATACTTCGTTACGAGCCCCGTTGCGGCGACCCTCGACGAACGCGCATTTCTCGACACCGTACTCGGCACCGAGATTTTTGCAGTCACGCTCGACCGGCTGACCCTCGCGCCAGGCGAGGCAGCTCGGCTGGTCGTGGTGCGTCGGAGCACAGGGCTGTGACGGACGATCGCGATCGCGCCAACCGTCGCTCAGGAGCGCGGCTGTCCCCCGCGACCAACGGGGGGCGCCCGCCCTCAGACGAGCGCCCGGCGTTGTTCGATATCGCGCTACAATGGGAACGCCTTACCTCCGATCAGAAGTTGCGGATGAAGCAGCTTGGCATCGCCGTAATGATCGGGATCGCCGGCATCGGGCTCTACACCGCCAGCACCGGCGAACCGGACGCGCCCCAAAAGGCAACCGAAGCAACCAAGCTCGACATGGGAGCGGGACTTCGCGGCGATAGCCTCGAGGTCAAGCTGCGCGGCGACCTCAAGAAGATCATCGATGGCCAGACCCTACTTGGCGACCGGGTCACCGCGATCGAGGAAGGCAAGACCGGGACCGCGCCGGGACGCGGCACGATGACCGATGATCCTGAGCTGCCCCCGGCGCTGCCGGGTGAAGTCCCGACCTATCCGCCCTCCCCTCCTGACGCGTCTGCAGCCGACAGCCTTCCGCCGGTTCCGCCGATGCCGACCGTCCCAGAGGCGCCGCCGGCTCCACCGGTCGAGCGCCGGCTTGGCGCCATCGGTGCGGCGACCATTGCGCCTCCGGCAACGCCGGACGCCGAAGGCTCAAAAAAAAGCTGCGCACGATCTATTTGCCGCCTGGTTTCATGAAAGCGCGTCTGCTCACCGGCATCGACGCGCTGGCGAGCAAGGATGCAACGAGCAATCCCGAGCCGATCATCGCGCGTGTACAGGCGCCCGCCGTGCTGCCGAATGAGGTCAAGGCGAACCTTTCGGGCTGTTTCGTGGTGGGCAACGCCACCGGCAGCCTCGCCAAGGAACGCGTCGAAGTCCAGCTCGTATCGATCTCGTGCATCGACTTTGAGGAACGCGCCGTTGTCGATCAGTCGATCAAGGGCTTCTTCGTCGACGCGGATGGCAAGAAAGGCCTGTCTGGCAAGGTCGTGACCCGTGCCGGGGCAACGCTCGCGCGCACCTTCATCGCCGGCACGATCGCGGGCATTGCGCAGACCGTCGAGACTAGCGTTGGCGACGTTTCGACTTCGGCGCTCGGTTCGGTGCGCTCGCTCGACCCGACAGACGCCGCCAAGGCGGGCGTCGCTGGCGGCTTCGCCAAGGCGTCCGACAAGCTCACCGAATTCTATCTCGATCTCGCCCGCCAGGCCGGCCCGGTGGTCGAAGTAGGCGCCGCCAAGGACGTAGTTGTGGTCATCCAGGAAGGGCTCGCGCTCGAGATCAAGCCGACCATCGGGAGCAAATTCTGATGCCTGCCGCCCTCCCCTTCACCGGAGCAATGCTGATGCGTTCTTCCCGTCTTCGCCCGCGCTGCGCGCTCGCCGCGGCAGCGGGCGTCCTCCTGTCCGGCTGTGCCACACTGGGCTCGATGATGTCTCCCTATCCCGAGACGTTCAGCTGCAAGAATGACGACCACGGCCAGTGTATCCACCCCGAACGGGCGCATGCCGATGCGGTGGCAGGCGTTGCTTCCAGGTCCGAAGCTGAGGTGACGAACGACCGGAAGATCCTCAGGGATCAGGGCAATGATCCGCGGGGCGGCAGACACCACAAGTCTGCGCCGGACGCGTTCGGCAGTTATCGCGCCAGCCTCTACGACGAGCTCAAGGGACTGCTCGAAGCGCCGGTCACGCCCATGCTCAAGCCGGCGCGGACGGTGCGCACGCTCGTGCTGCCCTATGCCGACCGCCAGCGTCCCGATCGGCTCTATATGCCGCGCTATATCTATTCGATCCTAGACAAGCCCGCCTGGGTGGTCGGCGGCACCCTGGTCTCCGCACCGTCACGCGCTGCACAGGCACCCGTGCTTGGCCAGATCCAGGAGCCGTCCGCCGAAAGCGCCGAACTGCAGCCGAGCCCGCAACCGGAGCCGCACCCATGAGCGCGCGCGCCTCCAATCTGAGCTTTGCCCGGCTGCGCAGGAGCGTGCGTCGCGACAGCTTCTCGGATTTCCTGCCGCTGATCGCCTGGGACGCGGCGAGCGAAGCCTTTCTGTGCGTCGACGATTGCTGGGGCCATGGCTGGGAGATCGTTCCGAGCGCTTACCTGTTCGCCCATGTGCAGGGCGCTTTGCAAGGTCTGCTCAACGTGCACTTCCCCGACGGCACGGTCCTCCAGCTTCACACCTTCGCCGACCCGCTAATCGACGACACGCTCGACGCGTTCCTGGATCTCAAGACGCGCGACGACCCGCTGATCCAGGCTTCCGCGCGCCAGACCCGGGCCTATCTGAGTGCGGGCCGGGACGGTCTGAAAGCGCTCCACGACATCCCGGTGCGCAACTTCCGCACCTTCCTCTCGATCAAGACCCGGCGACCGCTCGACGCGGATCTGCGACGCCAAGTCGAGGAACAGCTGGCCAAGCTTGGAATTCGACGGCTCGCGCCCGAGGAAATCGTTGCCTTCTATCGCCGGGTATTCAACGGAATCAGCAAAGCCGCGCCCGGCGTGTTTGCCGATGGCACCGCGCTCGACGCGCCGCCGATCGCCAAGCAGATCATCGATGCCGGGCCGGACCTTGCTTTCGAGGGCCCGGAAGTATTTCTCGGCGATCAGGTCGCGCGCTGCCTGACGCCCAAGGCACCGGCGCGACGGATTACGGCCGAACGCGCCAACCGGCTGCTCGGCGGGATGCGCGGGAGCGCCGAGGACAGCGACCAGATCGGCGGTCCGTTTCTCTATACGCTCAACATCCTGTTCGATCACTCGCAGTTCGAGATTCACAAGCGCGCGCAGATCCTCTCGGCGCAGAAGGCGGCCGGCTCGTTCGCCGTGGAGGTCGGCAAGCAGATCGAGGAGATTGGCTGGATCCTCGACGAGGCCGGCAACTCCAAATTCGTTCGGGTCATCCCGTGCCTCTGGGTGTTCGGCCGCGACCGGCATCACGCGCGCGAACTGGCCGCGCGTGCCAAGCGGTTATGGGAGAGCGAGCCCCTCCCCTTTTCGATGCAGGAGGAGAGCTATCTCAATCCGACGCTGCTGGTGATGAGCCTGCCCTTCGGCCTCTATGCCGACCGCACAACGCTGCGCATGCTCGAGCGCGATTTCCGCATGCCGGCCAAGGCAGCGGTGCTCATGTCGCCGATCCAGACCGATTTTCGCGGCGGCGGTCGGCCGGCCCTGCTCTATGCGGGGCGCAAGGGCCAGCTGGTCACGCTCGACCTGTTCGATCCGCGCATCAACAACTATAATTTCATTGTCTCAGCCGAGAGCGGCGCGGGCAAGAGCTTCCTGCTCAACAATCTCTGCCAACAATATTATGCCTGCTCGGCGCTGATCCGCATTATCGATATCGGCGGAAGCTACCGCAAGCTCTGCACGCTCTGTTCGGGCCGCTATATCGATATCGGCGAGGAGCGACTGGTCCTGAATCCCTTCGACATGGGCCTGGCGCTCGATGGCGACGACAAGCAGTCGGCGATCACCATGGCCGTCGCGATCGTCGCCGAGATGGCGAACGCCTCGACCCGCAAGGGCGTGACCACGTCCGAATGGAATTTGCTCAAGTCCGCAGTGCAATGGACGATCGACACCGGCCGTGCCGATTTCGGGGTCGATGCGGTGCGCGAGTGGCTCGGTACCTATCCCGCCAATACCAGCAGCGATCTCGATCGCGTCGACCATCTCGTCCCGACCGCGCGCGAGCTCGCCTTCAACCTGCGCGACTTCGGCTCGGACGGTGCCTATGGGCATTTCTTCAACGGTCGCTCGACGTTCGACATTCGCAACGACGAGTTCGTCGTCCTCGAACTCGAACGCCTCAAATCGATGCCCGACCTGTTCAACGTCATCGTCATGGTGGTGGTGAACGCTGTCACGCAGGAGCTGTATCTATCGGCGCGCGACCGTCCCCGCTTCGTGCTGTGCGACGAGGCGGCGCAATTCATGACGCGCACCGACGGGCAGGATCTCTCGCGGCTCGCCGAGGCGTTTGGCCAGGGGTATCGCCGCGCCCGCAAATATCGCGGCGCATTCGGCATCGTGCTGCAATCGATGAATGATCTCCAGCTGTTTGGTGGCACGGGTCAGGTCATTCTGGAAAATGCCGCGACGCGCTTCCTGCTGCAGGGATCGACCTATGACCGGGCGGTCGAGAACAAGATCCTCGATTATTCCGGCTTCGTCCTCGATCTGCTCAAGTCAGTCCGAAACTCCAAGCCCAACTACAGCGAAGTCTTCATCGACTCGCCGCTGGGGCTCGGAATCGCTCGGTTGGTGGTCGATCCTTTCTCCTATTGGATCAATACCTCCGCGCCCGAGGAGGTCGCCGCGTTCGACGCTCTGATCCAGCGAGGTTTCTCGCCGCTCGAAGCGATCTGCCGGCTCGCCGGCGTCGATCCAGCGTCGATCCCTGCGATCGGTCGTCAACCCAGCATTGGAGTTGCCTGAGCCATGCGCCAGAAGTCCCATGTCCGTGCAGAGCAGTTTCCACTGCGATTTGATAGCGAAGCCGAACTCGAACAGCTGATCGAGCGCCGCGTGGCATTGCATCTGGAAGCCGGGGCTTTCCGCTGGCGATTCCGTCTCATCGCACTCGATACGGTGCTGCTGGTCAGTCTCGTGCTCGCTACCGGTCTCGCCGTCGGCGAGTCGGCCTACACCGTTGTGCGCACAGCGATCCTGGTCGGGGCATCGTGTTTCGCAGCAGGCATGCTGCTGATTGGTCTCTCCTCCTCCGCCGCGAAGCTGCTCACGCGCGTGCGTCAGCGGAGGATGCCATGAACGGTCTTGTAGCGCCCGACCCGTCGCCCGGTGCGCTGCGGCTCGCGATCGGCGGCTACGTCCTGCTGTTCATCGAACTGTACCTGGCGATGCTTCGCCCCGACCTCGCGCTGGAGCTGCGCTGGGTCGTCTGGCCGGTGACCCTGGTCTCGGCCATTTCGTTCTTGGCTGCAGTCTGCGGACTGCCAACACCCAAGGACTTTGGAGGGCGCGATGGGCACTGAGAGCGGCATGCGCTGGACCGTGATCGGCCAGGGGCTCACCATTGCCGCGCTGCTGGCCGGCGCGATGGTCATCGGACTGACGGGAGCCGCCGCCGCGCCTGCAGGCTCGGTGCAGCTCAAACAATCGACCATCGGTCGCGTCTGGCCGATCGCGGAGGTCGACGCCATGGCCGAGATCGCCGCCAAGGTAGCAAAGCTGCCAAGCGACATGCGCCAGCAGTTCGGGCCGCGCCACAGATGGTCGGCGCTGCGCGCTGCGGCGCTCGATCCGGCCCCAGCTGATCGCGTGAGATCGGTCATCCCCTTCTACACGCTAGATTTCGACGTGAAGCTGCCCGACGGACGCATGCTCTATCCAAAGGGCTACAGCTTCAATCCACTGACCTATGTGAAGCTTCCGCAGCGTCTGGTGATCGCACATCCGCGCGACCTAAGCTGGGCGCTCCGAACAGCACGACCGTCAGATTTTGTGATCGTCACGGCGGGCGATCCGATCGAACTTACCGAGCGCAGCGGGCGGGCTATCTATCTGCTCGAAGAGCGGATGAAGACAAGACTTGGTCTCACCGTCGCCCCCGTGATCGTCGCCCAGTCTGGCCACAAGCTCATCCTTTCAGAGTTTGGACCGTTCAGCCGAGCCAAGAAGATGAGACCCGTCAGATGATCAAGTCCGCACGCACCCTGCTGGCGTCGCTTGCGCTCGGTGTGGCTGCCCCGGTCATCGGGACCAGCCCCGCCCAAGCTTCCAAATGCCCGACCGCCACCATGTTCAATCCGATCACCAAGGTGCGCTGGAACTGCATCTTCCCGATCACCATCGGCGGGGTGAGGATCGGCAGCTACGACAAGCTGGACAAGGCGCTTGACGCGCAATCGGCCTCGGCACCGCTGTGTGCGTGCCGCAAGGGTCTGCAATTCTGGTTCGGCGTCAAAGTGTCCTTCTGGTCGCCGAACCGCATGATCGATGTCGTCACCGAACCGGGCTGCATGATGGCGCTCGGTGCCGACCTCATGGCCACCGGCGGCAAGCTGCAGGGCAGCCAGAGCTCGATCTCGGATGGAACGAACACCCGCAAGATGTTCGCCCAAATGCATTATTACATCTCGCCGGTCTGGAAGATGCTCGACATGTTCACCGACCTGCCCTGCATCGAGGATGACGGCTTCGATGTCGCGCTGATTACCGAGGTCTTGCCGACCTGGCAGTCGGGTACGCTCGGCGCAATCATTCAGCCCGAGGCGATCCTGTTCGGCAATCCCGCAGCTGGCCTTGCCTGCATGGCCGACAGCGCCGCTGCGGCGGCAGGCAAGGTCATCGACCCGCTCTTCTGGTGCATGGGGAGCTGGGGATCGACCTACCCCATCGCCGGAGACATACATTTTGGCGACAGTGTCGAGGCCTGGGCGGGCCTGGCCGCGCGCGGCACCTTCATGATGGGACGCCTTGGCGCGCTCACCATCAGCTCGAGCGATGGCTGCTCGTTCCGCCCCAGTCCGGTCTGGACCAAATCGCGCTACAAGCTCCAGCTGATGGAGCCGGTCAAGGGCGGCAAATGCGTCAATATCGGCCGGCCCGGCGCGCTCTGGACGAGCGGCAAACATGCCCCCGGCAAGGACAATTCCCAGTTCATGCTCTTCGAAAAGGTGATCTGCTGCGCCGGGATTCCGGTGCCATGAGCGGATCGCCTCCCCCACGTCGCGTGCACTCGGCCGGTTTCATCTGGTCTGCCCGCCAAGGCCTGGATGGCCGACGGCTGGTGCGTGTGGCGGGAGCGGCGCCACCAAGCCCCCTTGGCGCCGCTCCACCCCCGGCCAGCGCGGCCACCCTCCTCCGACGGGTCAGGTTCCCCTCCCAGACCTGTACCGTAGCGGTGGCCGCGCTGGTTTCATTCTCGACGACCCTGGCACATCCCATTCAGGACCCAGAGCCGCAAAGCGTCGAGGCCCGCGCCCGCACGGCGGCGGCGGCATCGCGCGCGCGCGCAGGCGACAGCGAGGCGATCCAGCGCAACTATGTGACCCCGGGCCTTTCCGGGCAGCCGATCGCCACGATTGACGGCAAACGCAGCTTCAACGCCAACCTCGCGTGTCAGAAGACGAGCACACTTCTCGAGATTCTCGCGCAACCGGGCGGCGACGGCGATCTTACCAGTGTCCAGATCGCGCGCGACACCGATCTCGACGGCACGATCGACAGCCGGTCGATCCTGCCGGTGCCGATCTCCGGCCTGTGCGCCAACGGCGTGATTTCGTGCGAGCCCGGCAGCTGGACCCAGTGCCGGCCCTTTCGGTGGGACGTGGACACGGCCCGCAACCTCAAGCTCAGCGCCGTGCCGCTGACCGAGCTTTCAGGCTGCTATTGCCTCAACAACAGCTGCGGGACGAACCTCGTATGGGGCAATCTCGCCGGAGTGCTGCGCGATCTGGGGGGCGGCATGGTCGGTGCGCTGACCACCGCCGATCCGCGGATCGGCGTCGCGCAGGCAGTGATCGACGGGCCGGTGATCCGCTATGTCGGGTCCCAGTCCACAGCCTGTGCGGCAAGCCCCGCGCTGCCCCAGAGCAATTATCGCGCGAACCCGGTCACCATCGCCGCCGACGCCCAGGCGGCGGCGACCAACAGCCCATTGTTCCAGGCCCTGTCCGGATCGCCCGTCGGTCTCGGCAAGGCTCAGCAACTGCGCCATTGCACGATCGAACGACAGATCAGGGTCGAGGGCGCAGACCTGGACGCGGTCGTTCACCGCATATCGGGCGGCTACGCCGCCACGCGCACCGGCAACCAGATCGAATTCCTGATGGGCTCACCGGGGGACAATTCGCTGCGTGGCGGCAATTGCAGCCTGATCGACTTCCGCATGACATTGCGCGTCGAGGATCCCGACCGGATCGTCAAGGCGCGCCTTGCCGACTATTTCGCCGATGACTGGGCGCAAATCCGCATCGATGGTGCGCTGATCGCTTCGGGCCCAGCGTCATGGGGATCGGAAGGGCTGCCGCTAGGAGAGTGCGAACGCGGGCGCGCGTTCCATGCCACCCCCAATCTCGACCTCAAGCCCTGGCTGACTGAGGGCGACCACGAGCTTTGGCTACGCGTCGCTGTGGCCGATGGCGGTGAGGCACGCGCGCGGGTCCTGATCGAACTCGACGACGCCTGCAGCACGCGCGAGCAGCTGGTCGATCGCTGCGCCATGCTGGCGCGCGATGCCGATTGTCGCCTGCAGGACGAGTTTGTCGATGGCGTCCAGACCTTTCGCAACGGGATCAACACAGGCTTGCGCCCGCTGCCGCAGTCCCGCCAAGTTGGTGCGTCTGCCTGTGCGGTGGAGCTTCAGCGCGACTTCTTCCTGCGCGACCGGATCTATCGCTGCGAAGTCGACAGCAATGCGCTTCCCATGCCCGACCTCAGCCGTAGCGCCTATATCCTCGACCGCTCAACCGAGTCGTTGCTCGCCGATCGCACGCGCACTGCGACGGGCGGCACAAGCGAGACCATGCGTCCCTTCTCGTTGCCCCACCGCGGCAGTGTCCCCGCCTGCGAGCCCATTTGCAAGACCCGCGCGCCCACGATCAACGCACAAGCCGCCCCACAGGGCGTGGTTGGAAACCAGCAAAATGATCCGGCTTCATTCGACACCTTCTACCATAGCTGCGGGTCGGAGAATGTCTGCCCGCTCGGCCCGGGCGAGGAGCTGGTTTCGGCCTGTGGCTGCCTCGATGATTTTCCGGAGGCGGTCGTGATGATGCAGACGGTCCGCCTCGCGGGTGCCGACCTCCTGTGCACGGCGACACCTCAATGAGCCCGCGCAGCTGGTTCCCTCCTTCCAGGGTCGCGCTGCTGCTGGCCGCATTGGTGACGTTCATTCTGGTCGTCCAGACAGCTTCGGCGCATGGCCGTGCCATTGTCGGCCCTCCCCCTGCCACGCGCACCGCCTCGGCTTTCCCCGCCGCCTCAACCACCAAAACGACAGTGCAAATATCCGAGCAACTGCCGAGCGAGACCGGTCCCTCCGGGCCGATCCGGCCCCCGCGCGAAGTCGAGCCGCCGCTATGGCCTGAAGATCCCAATGCGCCGTCGGCGCCGCCGTATCCCGAAGAGCCGGCGCAGCCACCTGCGCCACCGGACGGTCCGCCGTCGCTGCCGCCTGTCAGTCCGCCGCCCGCTATTCCCGCCCCCGGCGCTGGGCAGGTGTGCGCGGCCGATCTCAACGGCAATGGCGATGCGGCGGATCCCGGGGAGATCGCCGCCTGCGTGCCCACCGCCGGAGCGGGCTGGCAATGCCCGCTGCAACAGATTGCCTGCGACATGCAGCCCGACGGGCACTATCTCTGCCCGCTCGGCAGCCAGCACAGTTGCGCGATTGTCGCGGGCAGCGCAGTGCCGAGCTGTTCACCCAATCTCTGTGCCGACCCCGCCGGGACACCGGTTGAGGTGGTACCGCCGATCGATGATCCGGGAACGCCAGCCGATGGTGGTGTCGATGCGGCAGGCAATTGCCTTGGCCGGATCGAGATTTTCAGCGGTCGCGGCATGCGCTGTCGGCCGCCCGGACTCGGCAACACCTTCCAGAATTGTTGCCGTGACAAAGGCAAGATCATCAAGGATGGGATGGGGTCGGCGATGAGCTCGATCGGCACCAAGATCGCCGTCGTGAAGGGCGTGTTCAACGGGATGAGCGCCGCGTTTGCGGCATTCGAGGCCGGTGCAACCGCCAGCCAGGCCGCGAGCGCAGGTGCCACTGCGTTGATCATCGGCTTCGACCCAACCTCGATCGCCATAAGTCTGGCTGTCAACTTCATGGTCGAGCTGCTGTTCAGCGGGTGCGACCAGCAGGACATGGAAACCGCGATGCTGCGGGGCTCGGGCATGTGCCACGAGGTCGGGAACTATTGCACCGCCAGCTTTCTCGGCCTGTGCCTGCAAAAGGCCAGGGGTCATTGCTGCTTCAACACCAAGCTCGGCCGGATTCTCCAAGAACAGGGTCGCCCTCAGCTCAAATCGTTCAATGGCATCGGCTGGGGCACGCCCAAACAGCCGATGTGTCGCGGCTTCACGCCGGAAGAGTTTCAAGCGCTGGACTTCGCAAAAATGGACCTGAATGAATATTACGCGGAAATTCAGGCCAGAGCGCAAACGACGATCGAAATCGACATGAAGGACAAGATCGATGCGTATCTCAACGCAGTTGGCAAATAGCCTCAGCGCCTGTGTGCTGATCCTGCTCGCGAGCGCAGCGCTGGCCCAAGATACCGCCAGGGATTGGATCGAGCGCGAGGGTGGCCCCGCTATGCAACGGCTCGAACAATCACTCAAACAAGCCAGGCCCGTCGAGACCGACGCAGCCACCCCACGTCTGCCGTCCGACCCGCCGCCCGAACTGCGTCGCCAGGCATTCGAAGGACTGCAGAAGCATCGTCCGTCCGCCGACCTCGCCCGCCGCGCCAGCGAGGCCGCCACAGCGGGTCAGGCGCAGCTGGCGGCGCAGCGCGAGGCGATGGGCAAGCGCTTGCGTCAGTCGCTTGGTCTTGAGCCCGGTGAGTTGGAGGAGATTGCGAAAGCGATCGCCCCCGTCCCAACTGGCTGGGTACCGGTCCTGTTCGTCTCGTCCTCAATGCCAGTGCCGGTATTGCGCAGCTATGCAGCACAGCTCGAGCGCGTGCGCGGGGTGATGGCCTTTCGCGGTGTCCCGGGCGGGCTGCAAAAGCTCGGGCCGATGGCCAGGCTCACTGCACAGGTGCTGCGCATCGATCCCGGCTGCGAGGGACCGAGCTGTGTGATGCGCGATGTTCAGGTCATCGTCGATCCACTGGTGTTCCGCCAGCATGGCGTCGCGCGCGTGCCGGCGCTGGCAATGATCCCCGGCGACCCGGCCCAGCCCTATTGCGAGCGCGAGGACGAAAGTCCCCGCGCGAGCATCGTCGTCTATGGCGACGCCGCACTCTCCGGGCTGATCGACGAATATCGTCGCCTCGGTGGCACCAAGGAGGTCGAGAATGTTCAGGCTCGTCTGGCTGCTCCTTGAACTCGGTGCCGGGTTGCTGCGCGAGTTCGCTCGTCTGCCCCGCCGGGCCGCCGACGCTTTACGTGCCAACGACACCGGCGCAGCCACGGGTACCGACACTGGTGGCAGACGGCTCGTTCCGGCGACTGCGCTGGCCGGTTCCGCAGGACTCGCAGCGACCCTTACCTTGCCCGGTGTCACGCTGGTAATGAGCCCGTCGATCGACGCCTGGGCGGTTCGCCCGGCCCCAGGCGCCATCCGGAAGGGCGATCTGGTGCAGTTTTCGCTCGTCCACCCGGTGTCCGGCCCAAGTCCGGTCAGCGTGACCAAATATGTCCTCTGCATGCCAGGGGAACGGCTGCGCATCTCACCGCCGTCCGACAGGTCAGCGGTCCGAGCAACGGCTGCCTTTTTCTGTAACGATACCCTGATCGGCGTCAGCCTCGCGCGGGGCCGGGGCGGTGTGAAGCTCAGCGCGGCGCGGATCGCCGGAACGGTTCCGCCGGGCTTCGTCTATATCGGTTCATCGCACCCCGATGGATTTGACAGCCGGTATTTCGGCCTCGTGCGGATCGATCATTTGCGGCGCATGGAGCGGCTTTTCTGACCGAGCAGAAGCTTGGCGCGGGACATGTGGAGAAGTGTAGACGCTCGATACGCCGCGGCGCCATGCGTCACGTCTTCTCATCCCGTCAAGGCAAGCAAGGGCAGTTGCGGATCCGGCGGCGCAGCCTATCCGGATAGGTCAGCGGATTGCGCGTCCCCCCAATCAGGGGTCTTCACCAGCTCGAAATATGCCACCCAATGCAATCGCGCAGGGCAACGCTGCGTAAGGCAGGTCGCCTTGCCTCTTTGCAACACCAGGACCGGGGTCAACCGTCCTTAGATGGACGACGCGCTAGTGCACCTCTCTCATCTCGTGGGAACATTCAAATGACAGACGCTTCCGCGGCACTTCCGCCGTCGGTCAGAACCCTCATCACGTTCGGGTTTCGCAGGCGGAATCGTGATCTGTCAGTCGCCGAGTTGCACAAGTGCTTGCCCCGATCGCGTGTCCCAGACCCGTCCGACATGTTCGTCGGCGCCTGACAGCAAGAATTGGCCATTCTCGCTAAACGCGAGACCCGTGACCTTTTTGCCGTGCAGCAGGGTGTGAAGCACTCTTCCGGTCGCAACCTCGATCACAAGGATCCTGCCGCCCTCAAGCGCCAAGGCAGCGAGTCGGCCATCAGGGGCTAGAGCTGCACGATGCACATAGTCCGATCCTTTGAAGAACGGCCGCATCTGTTGATCGCCAGGCCCGAGCAAACAACTTGTACGTCCCGGTGCGAACATCTGTCCTGCTGCGGCCCTTATATTGTGCAGGAAGCAGTCCTCGCTGGCCACCGGACCGACCAGCTTTCCGGTGACGGCATCATAACGTTGGGCGATATCGCTCCCAGGCAAGCCCGGTGCGATCACGATGACCAGTGACCCAAGGAACACCGGCGCCGTGTCACTCTTCCCCATCGAGCCGATACGCTGGCCATTCACCGCATCCCACAGAATAACCTCGTTCGACTCCTGCAGCCGGCCGGCAAGTCTCTTGCCGTCCGGCGATAGGGTAATGTCTCGAATATCGTCGCCGGGGATCGAGACCCGTTGTTCGTCGGCGCGAATAATGAGAACGCCGACATCATGACCGACCGCAATGGTTCCATCACCGGCATGCGCAACTCCATGAGTGATATCGTCCAAGCCTAGCGTCCGGGTCTCCCCGGTAACGACGTCGATGGTGAACGCGCGATAGGCACGGACCAGCACCACGGTCGGTGCAATGAACTGGACCGAGTCGACCCAGCCGCTCACGCTCGTCATGCGCAGTTGGATGCCACTGCGCGCGTCCCAGATGCGCAGCGTGCGATCACGCGACCCGGTGACAGCAAAACGTCCATCGGGAGACAGAGCAACCGCAGTCAGTTCTCCTTCATGGCGTGCGATGGTCGGATGCCCGGTATCGGCTACGCTTGGTGCTTTCGTGACGTTCGGATCTGGGGTCGCTGACGCTCGCGACTGCCGCGCCATCCACGCGGTTGCAACATGCAGACGGAACAGCGAACGGAACCGGTCGAGCCGAACCTGCTGCGCGCCGGACAATGCAGCGGTCGCTGCACGCACAGGCGGAAGTGCCTGACTTGACTGACCGGCGCGCAAGCGCAATCGTCCAAGACGTTCACGCGCATCGATCATCGTGGGGTTGGCATCGCCGAAGCTGCGCTTGATGATCTCAATTGCATCGACGATCAGTGCATCGCCCTGAGCGACGTTCCCCTGCGATGCGTAGCCCTCGCCCAGCGAGATGCGTGTCTCGACCGCCAGAGGTGTTTCACCATAGTTCCTGCTGAGTTGCTTGAGCAGGTCGACGCGTAGCGCCTGAGCCTCTGCCAGCCGACCCAGCAGAGTCAATGCTCGCGCCTTAACCAGCATTGCTCGCCCTACATATCTGCCCGAAAATGACGCGGTCGAGCCATAGAGCTCATAGGACCGTTGGGCGGAGACGATAGCGGCTTCTACCTGTTGGGTCTCCAGCTGCGCTTCGCTCAACACAGCGAAGATGTGGCTCAGTATTTTTGGCGGATATTTCTCGTTGCGGTACAGCGCTGATTGCTGGGCTGCCAGCGGCGCAAGCATTGCCCTAGCCTCGGCGAACCGACGCTGGCGGAGCAGAAGCTCGCCAAAGGCGAGCGTCGTGCCCGGCAGCATATGGGGGTTCGAAAAGCCCAGAGCCCAACGATAGGCGGCCTCCGCCTCGTCATCCAGATCGAGCTCAACAAGACGGCGCGCGGCAGCAAGATAATCATAGCCGTCTGCACGTTCGCTATCCCAGCGCGCCATCTCCTGTCGCTGCAACATCGCGACCAGTGTGCGCAAATCGTCTGCGTCGGCGGTTTCAACTTTTCCCATCGTCCGGCGCAGATCGGCGATCGCGCAACGATGCGCCCCGCCCGGGGGCTCGACACAGCGTTCGCTCGGTCTAGCCTGCGACAGATCGACGATCCGCAGCGATCGATCTTCGCCGATCGCAACATGCGCTCCGTCAGATGAGGCCGCCAGCCATTGGCTATCCTCACCGAAGTTGAAAAGCGCTCGGGTAGAGGCGCTCGCAGGGTCGGCCAGCATCAAGGTCTGATCGCCGACCCATAGCAACAGGCGGCCGTCAGGCCCGGCAGTCATGCCTGTGATGTCCCGCTGGTCCGGCGTATACCCGACCAAACCGCGGCGCGTGCCCGTAGCTGGATCGCGCACTTCCCATGCGTGGTCCCGGTGAGATGCGACAGACCCGTCCGCACGGGCGAGCAACTGCCTCGGCACCTTCGCAATCGGATAGCTGTGCACGATGACATTGCGTGCAATGTCGAGCAAATAGAGCCTGCGATGATCGACGAGAAGCATGGTGTCGGCCCCCGCCTGGAGCGGGGCCGACGCGAAGATTGCCGGAAACAGCCGACGCGATAGCTGCTTTCCGTCGCGATCCAGTACGATCAGCGTATCCCCCGGACCATCGCGCGACTGGTCGAGCACAAGCAAGAGGTAACGGCCATAGAAGCCGCCATCCTCGAACGTTCCCTCGCTTGCGCCCAATGACGTTCCGCGAGTAAGGTCGAACAGTTCGGAGCGCTGCTCTTTTTCATAGGAAACGACAAGCTGCTCCCCATCGGGCGAGAGGAGAAATGTTGCATAGGGCTCGTGCGGCAAAGCATGGGTCAGCAGCGTCCGACCGGAACCAATCTCAAGCACCCGGATCATGCGGCCAGACCGGATCAGCACACGACGTCCATCAGCTGACAATTGTATGTCGTCGACCTTGAGCGACTCCCGGAGTAGAATACGCCGACCTTCAGACGATTCCTGCGTCACAAGCCCATTGGACCAGGCAACCGTCAGCACCTTCTTCTCGCCGACAAAGGCAGCGGCTTTGGGATAGGGTAGCGTCGGCAGCTGCGCTGCGGCTCGCATCGGAAGGGTGGCGAGCAGGATCGCGGCGAAAGCGCCTGACAAACGCCCTGCTTTTGCGAACTTCCAGCTCATGCGAACCTTGCTTACCCGCGTCACATCTGGCCAATGCTGACATCAACTGCTGGTTTGACGCAACTGATCATCACAAAGCATCTGAAGGCAGATGCGATCTTCGAGTGACGCGCTCCCCTGACACTCCGCGAGTCTGAGCTAGAGTCCTTCATGAAGAAGGACGAGGATGAACCGCAGCAGGTTCAACGAGGAGCAGATTTTTGGGATCTTGCGGGAGCAGGAGGCCGGTCCCAAGACAGTTAACGTGTGCCGCAAGCACGGTGTGAGCAGTGCGACGTTCTACAAGTGGAGGGCGGCTTATGGTGCCATGGACGTGTCGCTGGCGCGCGGTGATGCAGTTCACTCTGCCGTGATGATCGGATGCTCGAGCCGAACCACATCGAGCAAACGCTCCACCTCGGCAATCTCGCGCGACGTGCCCGTAGGTGTCACCGACCAGTTGCAATGCACATGCGTCGCCCGGTCATGAACTCGAACCGGTCCGACCACGGTTCGCCACCGGCGCAGTGTTCCACCCGCCTTGCGCATCAAGGTTCTGACAAGGTGATCGTGAAGCTGGCTCGCGGTCATCACCTCGCTTTGCACCGCTCAGGGGACCGTCGCAAGCAATGCTGGCTCATGTAGATTCCGTAACGACCGGAGCGAGCCCCTCGTGTGAGGAGCCTCCCAAAGGCTTCGCATGAGGCGATATCCGGGGTATCGATCCTTTGATGATCAGGCACTCCATCTCCTTGCTTACCACGGCGCTACTCCTCGGCGGGTGCCTGAACGCGGGTCAACCCGCAGCGCGGCCAAGCGACGGTGGAACACTTAAGATCACGAGCTGGAATCTCGAGCATCTCGCGGAGCGCGATGGACTTGGCTGTCGTCCCCGCACAGCTGTCGACTATGTCGAGCTCAAACGACATGTTGAAGCACTCGACGCGGATGTGATCGCATTCCAGGAGGTCGAGAATGCGGAGGCCGCCCGGCGCGTGTTCGATCCTCAGCACTATGAAGTCGTTATGTCGACGCGCCCCGCGAGCGGCCGTGGTGGAGCCTGTTATGGAGCTACTGGCCAATCGATCCGGCAGCAGGCGGTCGGATTTGCGATCCGCAAGGGTGTGCCCTGGTCGCGCAGCCCCGACCTAGCCGATCTGGCGCTCGGCAATCCCGATTTGCGCTGGGGAGTCGATATCACGATCGGGGGTCGTGCACCGGTTCGTCTGCTCGCCGTTCATCTCAAGTCCGGATGCAACTCCGGACGAAGCCCCTCCGATCGCGACTGCCCGGTGCTGTTCGACCAGTTGCCGGTGCTCGAAACCTGGATCGATGCGCGCGCCGCCGCAGGCGAGACCTTCGCCGTTCTCGGCGACTGGAACCGACGACTGGCGGCACGCGGCGACGCATTTTATGCAGAGATCGACGATGGCAATCCTGCGGGCGCAGGCCTGACGCTTGCTTCAGGCGATCGGCGCGCGACCTGCAAGGCGCGCTACAGCGAGTTCATCGACCATATCGTGCTGGGTGCAAAGGCCACCGGACGTGTTAAGCCGGGCTCGTTCGAGGAGTATCGCTACGGCCTCCCTGAGGACCGGCACCCTTCGGATCACTGCCCGGTTTCTGTGACACTGCAGCGCTAGAAAGCCCGTTCCGATGGGGCGATTGCCTCACTGACAATATTTCCCAGCCTCGTCGACGATCCAGCTCCACAGTCCATGACGCGCGGCCAAAGTTGGCCGGGGCAGCACATTCGCGTCGTCACGAGGCACCAGGACGCGCCTTTGGGTGGTTTACTGCCCCGCCCGTTGCCGAGCCGATCATTCTCTTCAAGATCGACGCCATGGTTAGACACCGAGCCCCGATCGTCGGATGCCTGCGCCGCGGTTGCCGTCGCGCAAGCCGTGCGTTGCCCAGCTACGTCCTGGCCGGTGCGGCAGCGACGCTGACCAGCCTCGCTATACCGTCGACAACGGCACAGGAACGCAAAAGTCATGGCCGCGAGGAACCCAAGCAGGGCTATTGGTGGTACGCGCCTCGGCCACCGCAGGATGCCCCTGCAGCGCCCGAGGCACTGGTGAAGCCCGAGATCCCGCCAATGGCGCAGCTCGCGGCCTGGACGCCACCGCGGATTCGCAAGCTGATCGAGCAGCAGCGCGACTATGCCGCGACGGTGCTGACCGTCGATGCGGTCGCGGATTTCTGGCGCCTTCAGGATTTTGCGCGTCGCAAGGCGCGGGCCTTTGCCGGCGTCACCCAACTCGCCATGCTCCAGAACCCCGAACTCAACGCCAAGTCGGCCAATCCGATGGTCGGCGATGCACGCGCCGAACAGACGGGGCAGAAGGATGCAATCCGTCGCGCCTATTTGCGCTCCCAGGCGAGCGGATTCGCGTTGGTCATGTTCTCGCGCACGACCTGCGGATATTGTCGGGTGCAATGGCCGATCATCCAGCGCTTTCAGGAGGAGATGGGCTGGCAGGTCACGCTGATGGATGTCGATCAGCGCCCCGAACTGGCGCGACGTTATGGCGTAGAGATCACACCGACCACCATGGTGATCCGACGCGACAGCGTTCAGCGCATGATCATAGCGAGCGGCGTGGAGACCTATCCCAACCTCGCACAAATGGCCTTCCAGGCGACAAGGTTGCTGAACGGCGATATCCGCCCGGAGCAATTCATGACCGGCCCCGGCGAAGAAGACGGCTTTTTCGACGCGCTCGCCAACGGCCCGGTATCCGCCACGGACCCGCGCGCGCTCGGCGGTGACCTTTTCTCTGCCAGCTCAGGCCATAACCAATGACAGGCTCAACGCGTCCGCCAAGCTTTGCGAGCGCTTGGACGTGCGTAAAGGAACGTGGCGCTCACGCCGTGTTAGCAATGGCGGCACTGGCGATCGTAACGCCACGTCCTGGCGCCGCGCAGGTGGTCAATCGTGATCGGGCCAGGGCGGCAGCTGTGCACCCGGTCGCCGACATCCGGTCGATGCGCCATTGGCTCGCCCGCGTGCCTGTGACACGGGACTTTCCGCCCGATCTCGCGGCAACGCTGAGGGCTCAGTCATCCCTCCATGTCGTCGAGATGACCACAGCGCCGGGGTGCCTGCCGTGCGCGGATCTCTGGTCGCGCCTCGGTCAGCTCGCTGCAAGATATGGCTGGCAGGCGCGGACGATCTCAGGCCAGGATGCTGCGCTGAGGTCGGGACGCCTCGGCCTGCCCTGGGTCGGGCATCCCGTCGCTTGGGTCAGGCCGCACGCCGATCCTGGCCGGCTGATCCCGATCGCGATCGGTACCGATCACGGCCCCAATCTGACCCGCAATCTCTATCTGGCGGCGAAGATGCTGAGCGGAGTCCGCCCGGCAGTCGCGGTGCGGGCCATGTCGAAATTTACGGGTATCGTCGGCGCGCCAGCGCCCGTTTTGAAGAGACGGTGAGCATGGCGGGCTCGACGTCAAGATCATCTCAAACGTGAAGGGTACACCATGCGCCGCCTCGCGTGTTTCAAGTCCTCGTTTTGCATCGGAATCGGCGTCGCTTCACTGCTGAGCGCAGGACCGGCAGGTGCACAGAGCTGGGCCGAAAGCTGGTTCGACAACGTCACCTATTCGAGTCCGGGCAGTTTCGAGGACCAGACACGCGGCTATTTGACGGCAGGCGGCATGGCTGGCCGGGTCGACGTCCATAACGACTATCTCATGTCGGTTAGCCTGCCCAAGGTGCGCGCCGGTTGTGGCGGCATCGACATGTTCCTGGGTGGCATGTCGTTCCTTGACCCCGAATATCTCGTCCAGAAGCTCGAGAGCATCCTTCAGGCCGCGCCGGCGGTGGCATTTCAATACCTGCTGGAGACGCTTGACGAGAAGATGGGGAACATCATCTCGAAGATGGAGGCCGCCACCAATTTCCTCAATTCGATCCAGGTCAATGATTGCCGGCTAGCCAACCGCCTGGTCCAGATTGCCAAAGGCGATGACACTATGTCGGGGATCATCGAGGAGATGACCGGCTACCGCTCGGTGAAACAGGGCTTCGCGAAGAGCTTTCAGCAGTCGCGCGAGAGGATCGAGGCCAACAGCAACAATCCCACCGAGGATCTGAAGGACGCGCTCGAAAACTGCCCGCCCGAGGTCACCGAGATCTTCCGCACCGGATCGCTGCTCGACAATGCCGCCGCCCGGATCGGTGCTGCCAACTGGACCGCGGTCATGCGCGCCCGGGTAGGAGACGTGTATATGCGGTGGAGTGCCACCGACAAGGTACCGATTTTCGCCGCAATCCCCGCCTGCGCCGGCCAGGACACCGAGAGCGCGCAGGACTTTCTGACCGGGCAAGCCAAGCGCCGCGCTCTTAACCTCCCGCCAAGTGCTGACGATTGCACGCAGGACGGGGCAGGACGCGGCGCGCTTGCATTGACCCGGGAGCGGATGGAGTCGATCGCCGCAAAGATCCGCACCCGCAGCGCGCTCAGCACAGAGGAGCGCCAGTTTGTCGCCAATGTGCGCACCCTGCCCGTCTATCGCCTGATCGAATGGGGCGTCCGCCAAGGCGTTGTCGACTCGGTGATCGCCGACAGCGACGAACTGGTCGCGCTGAGCATCGCCTATCAGATGCTGAACGACCTGACCCGCACGATCGACTTTGCCCTGAACAACGCCGAGCGCGGCGTCAGCGCGGCCGGCGCTGCCGACGGCGCCAGCAAGCAGGTCTGCCAGACACGCATACTTACCAAGGGAGTCGAGCAGCTTCGCGACCTGCGCGAAGAGGTGCAGCGTCAACGTGCGCAGATGCGCCAATCCTATCTCGCGGCGCTCGGGACGAGCAACCTCTCGGCAAACTATGCCGGGCTGCTGCGCGAGCGCGACCGGGACGCGCGCAGTGCCGTTGGCGCAACCGTCGCACGCAACCGGTGAGGACAGGATATGGGCTCGCCACGCTGGCCGATCGCCGTTCCCGCCCTGCTTGCGACCTCGCCTGCTGCCGCGTTCGAGGCAAGCTTCCACAGCTATGGCGGCTTCCAGGAAACCGTGGATGCGTTTCGCGCTGTCTCGCTGATCTTTTCGGATTCACGCTACGAGACACTAGTGATCCTGATGGCAACCGTGGGTATCGGTCTCGGCGCGCTGCTCGCCAGCGCGCGCGGGTCGGGCATGGGCCTCGTGGCATTCGGATTTCAAATCCTGGTCGGGGTCGGCCTGTTTATCGGCATGGTCGCCACGACCGGCACCGTGCACATCTATGACCGCGTAAAAAATGCCTATGCGGCGGTCGGCGACGTTCCCGTACTGCTGATCCTGGTGGCGGGCACCACGAACATGATCGAGCGCGCCATGGTCGAGACGATCGACGACAACAGCATCGACCCCAACACCAAATATGCTTTCAACGGCGGGGGACACGCATTCGATCTGTTCCTCAATGCGGTCGCCTCCCAGCGCATGCTGGCAGACTCGCATCTCGACGCGACACTGCGCGACTATGTCCGCCAATGCTACCCGGTTGCACGGGTTTCGCCCGCTTATGCGATCGACGATGACAAGCTTTTCCGGACCGCGATCGATCTCCCCACGGCCTTTGCTGCCATGGCGGGTCCTTCGACCTTTGCGACAGTCTATTCCTCAGCGAACAAAGGCGGGACCACGATGAGTTGCGAAGAGGCGTGGAACCATATCTCGACGCGGCTTTCCGACCCGGAGCTCTTCGTTACCCAGACCAAGCGGGCATGCCGGGCAACCGGTTTCCTCTTCGACTCGCCCCCGCAAAAGACGCGATGTACCGAGCAGCTCGGCGCGCTCGGCAATCTCATCTTCCAGCGGCCCATCTCGGCACATAGCCTGTTCACCCATGTGCTGCTCAGCCGGACCGTGGGCGATGTGCTGCTGGAGGACAGCCCGGCGGCAGCGGCGCGTGTCATGGCCAATCGTGCGATCCTCACCAACGGATATAGCGGGATGGCCGTCGCCAATGACTGGATTCCCAAGGTCCGCGCCACGGTGTTCGCGGTGATGCTGTTCATGGTTCCGGTCGCGCTGCTCTTCATTCTGACGCCCATCAACCTCCGCGTTGCGAGCTTCACGCTAGGGCTGTTCGTCTTCGTCGCGCTCTGGGGCGTGATCGATGCCGGCATCCATCAGTTCGCGCTGGGAAGCGCATCGGCGGCAATCCAGGAGCTCAGCACCCAAGCTTTTGGCGTCGAGACCTGGCTCGCGGCACCCGACGCGGCGAGCAAGGCGCTCGCCGTCTTCGGGAGCCTGCGTACTGCTGCAGCAGGCATTGCCGGAGCCTTTGTGTTCACCGTCTTCCGCTTCAGCGGCAATGTGTTTGGGGCGTTCACCGGAAGCGCACTCGGCGTTACCGGCCAGGCGACCGCAGCCGCTGCACCGATTGCGACCAGCGAGGGGCATGCCGCCGCGCTCGAGCGCCAGGCTTCGGCGATGGGCACGCGGAACCGGGTCGCCGCGGCGACAGGTTTCGGCGATTTCGGCGAGCGCAGCAGCTTCAGCGCGACCCGGAGCTTTGGCGAGGCTGGAACGCTGCTCGGTCGGCACCCGTCAGCCGGCGGAGATACCGCCCTTGCCCTTGGCACGCTCGACGCAGCACGTCAGATTGGCGGGTTATCCCCCGCGCTCAAGGGACGCGGCCTTGCCGACCCGCAGGTCGCACGCGCGCTCGAGGCCAATGCCGCAACCAGTGCGATTCACCAATTTGCGGAGAAGGACGCGCTGCGCACACTCGGCACAAGCTATTTCGGACAGGGCGAGGCGGGAGAGCGCGCATTTGCCGCCTTTGCCCAGAACCTCGTACAGTGGCGCGCATTCGGCGATCAGCGCGCCTATGACATGATGCTCCAGGGTGCGCAGCGCCATTTCGAGCGACGAGGATATTCGCCCAAGGACGCCGCGCTCAAAGCGAGCGGCGTGGTTAGCGAGGCGCAGAGCGACCCCCTGTTTGCCAAGCTTGTAGCCAATAGCTTCGACCAGGAACGGCTACTGCGAAACGACCTCACCCAAGCGCAGATCGCCGCAGGTGCGATGGAGGGCCGTCGCGACTCTGCCGGCGACCACGTCATGCAGACCGAACGCGCCAATGTCGCGACCGAGCAGGCTCTGCGCACCGGCAGCAACCAGGGCCAGCGTGACGCTGCGGACATGCTCGGCCTTCGCCCAGAGGATACCGCCCAGCATATTGCCCTCATCAATGCGCTGTCGGGAGAGGCCCGTTTCTCCGCAATTGCCCAGCTCGGGCAGGCGACAGGCCGGAATGAGGCGCAGGTCACCAAAGCTATCGAGACCTATAACGCCGCAACAAGTCTCGGCACCGCCGACGGCGCCACTGCTCAGGCGCGACGCGAAGGCCGCAGCGTCTATGCCCGCACCAAGGAAGCGGCTGGCTATGACTTTGCCGAGCGCTCAGGCAAGCTCGACGCCCAGCGCGAGGTCGGCACAAGCGGCACGCGTGCTGCAGCGCGGATCGGCGAGCAACGACGACAGGCCGACAATTTCGGCTTTGCCGAAGGTGCTGCTGCCGCCGGCACGTCCACCCGCGAAGCCGCACGTCTCGACAGCTTCATCAGAACGCTTAGCCAGACCGCCGGCAATCAGATCGACATGGCCAGCGGCGGCGCAGCGGGTATCACCGACCGCGCCCGCAACGAACGCACTACCCGCATGGTCGAGAATGAGCGTCTCAGTCGCATTCAGGGATTGCTGCGTGCGAATGGCGTCGCCATGTCCAAGCGCGACCTGGCGCTCGCCCAGAATGGCGACCTCAGCCTCAATGTCAGTCCGAAACAGGCTGAGCAACTGCATCGCGCAGGACTTATCAACGTCAGCCAGTTCGGCGCGATCGCGCAGGGCGGCCAGGCACATTTCAGCCTCGCCAACAACGATGTGCTGGTTTCGACCGCCACGTCGTTTCGGCAATCCGGCCGCTACGACAGCAGTACCCGGTTCGAAGCGGGGAAGCAGGCGGGCCCGGACTCAATCGAGCATTTCATGGGCGGTGGCGAAGCTGGCCAAAAGGCGCTCGCGGCATGGCTGCAGGGCGGATTTCGAATGGACCGTACCGGAGAATGGCGGATCGCACCGCAGGTCGCAGACACGCTTCAGCGCGATATCGGGGCGATCCTCGCCCAGACCGGCTGGCAGCGTTCGCTAACGCGTACCGCAGACAAGCAATCGATCATGTCCAGCAACTTCGGCGTGAGTGTGGGCGCAAGCATGTCCGCAGGCGGCGGCAGCGATGGCTCCGCCCGAGGTTCGGAGACCGCCCGCAATCGCAGCAGTCTGGGCCGTGCAGGGGGCCAAATCGGGTTTGAGAGCAGGGACAGCGGTATGGCCGGGTCATCGGCACGATCGTCGCTCGACATCGTCAACTACGACGTGCGCAGTGCCATTGCCGCAGCCGAGGGCGTGGCTGCGAAGTCGCGCGAGCCTGCCGCGGCATTCTCGCGTGAGCTCTCGCGCCAAATCCTCGGAGCCGACGGCCTGCGCGCCAAATATCTGCAGGATGCAGCGTCGGGCCGGGGTACATGGGATTTTACCGCACCCCTTACGTCGATGGAGCAGTCATCCGTGCTGGCAACCGGTCGGCATGCGACCGATCTCGACCATGGGCCGGGGGATGGGGAACCCAAACATCGCGCGCAAAAGGACTAAGACGGTCCATCCATGTGGCAGGCCAAGCCTACCCATTGGGCGCCGGATCGGGGGTTGGTTTGATCCATCGCCGGATGCGACATGCCCGGTTTGCGATAGGCTCCGATGTCGTGATCGAACCACGGTTCAGCCGGCGCGTAGTCCGCGAGCATGCGGCGAAGACAGCCAAATCCCAGAACCAGTCCGGCGGTAAGCGGCAGGAACGTCAGATTGGTAATGACGCCAACCGCGCTCGAATAGAAGCTGGGCACCACGGGTCCTGACGCAAGTCCTGCAGGCAGCCAGTAGAGGGGCATCGCGATCCACCACGCCTTGGCGTACCAAGGTCGCCAGAGACAGGTTGCCATTCTCAGATCGCTCAAGGCCCGTGCTGCAATCTCCGGATCGAGTTCGACCCGCAAACTCGAAGACGATTTCATTCCGCCCTCCCCTGACGATGAAGTCGTGTAAGCTCATGGGCGTGCGACGATTGAATTTAGCCATGCGGCATGCGTCGATATCGACCGTTCTTTCGATCGATCAGCTGGTTTCCGACGCCCAAGTTCACTCCCTCATCCAAGTCGCCCCTATTGACCCCCAAAATCTTCCCTCCCTGCCCGTCTATGACCAGATAAGCCCTGCGGCCTGCGTTTTTTCAGCGCACGCTGCTGGCCTGCGTCGTTTAGCTGTATCGGTCGCGACGCACGCCGGTCCAACCTTGATGCCGGTCAATCCATCAGCGAGTGGCACAAGCTACGTCCCCGGTTTTGCGAGGCGTTACGCACGTTGCGCCGATCCGCACCAGCGAGACCGGCGCGAGCAAGGGGCCGCACCGATTGCCAGATTTTTCCATCACCAGCGGCGACCGTCAGCTGGATCCCGCAATGTTTAAGGCCGCCTGCCCGTAATGGTGACACTGCCCGAACAGGACGAGCCATTAGGCCCGCGGTACGACCAGGAAGTAGAGCCGGTGATGGTGTTGCTGTCCGGAATACGGATATTCACCGTTTCAGTGGTCTGGCCCGGATCGTCCTCATAGGTCCCGCTCCAGCTCCCCGACAGGCCGGCCGGGTCGTCCTTCGATGCCATTGTCAGATTGAGAGTCTGGCCCGCATAGCTGGTTGTATAGAGCGTGTCGCTGACCTTGCTGACACCGACGTTCACAACATTGGTTTCGTTGGGGCAAAGGCCCGGCGCACTCTGGCTTGATGTAACTGAGCGGAGGGTAACCTGCCACGAACCCTCGAACTGACGGTTGACCGAAATCATTACCGTCGCGGTCCGCGAATACCCATCTTCGTTCCGCGCGCGGTAGCGGAAGCTATCCTGGCCGAAGAAGTTACCTGCTGGCGTATAGGAATAGCTTCCACTGGATTGCAGAATCAGCGTGCCATGCTGCGGCTGCTGGACAATCTCGAGACTTGTTTGTCCGCTCGCCTGGACCGCGGACTGAATACCCCGTCCCTGAATGGCGCTCGCCGAGCCGTCCTGGGCTGTCGGGAGCGTCAGCGACAGCTGGGCAGGCACCGCGACGGTCGGGTTCCCGCTACTCGCCACATTGATCGTGAAGTTGATGAGTTCGGTCCCCGGCTCTGGATCGACGGCGCTGAAGGTCGTGACAAGATCGCTTCCCGACGGGCGGTAGGACGCGGTCACCTTGCCGCCCGAACTGAGCGACAGCGAGACGGTCGATGGCGGCACGAGCTCGGTGGTCTTGCTTGAAGCGACGCTCACCAGGCGTGCAAGGGTATCCGGCACAAGCCCCACTTGTTCCCCAATCGCCAGGAGCCGTCCCGCGCTGTCCTTGACCTGACCGGCAACGCTTTCGGCAAGGCCCACCACGCGTTCCACCCGGACGGTTGTCGGCTGCTTGTTGCGAAAGGTGAGTGTCCCGGCCAGGGGGCTTACATAGATGAGCTTGTCCCGCATTGGACTATGGCCAGTCATGGAACTGGCGGCAGGTAGGAAACTGACGGCATCAATGGTCAGGCAGTGTTCGAGAATATTGTTGATGTTCGGCAGGACAAACTTCTTGAGAATCAGCACTGCGCCGACAAAGCCGCCGGCACCGACCGCCACCCCGACAAGTCCGCTTGCGGGGATCGATGCGACACCATCGGCTGTGACGGCGACCGCCGCGACGGTCCAGACAACCCCGAGCACGAACTTGCTGGCTGACGCGTCGCAGGCCGGCCCGTTGAACGACTGGGCGGCGAGCGGATTGGCATTGACCGTAATCGAAAGCGCCGCTTGACGAACCTCTTCAACAGACGCCGTCGCCAGTGCGGCGATGCCTGCGTCAAGGTCGTTCCGCGCCCTGGTCAATTGCGTCTTGACGGTTGAAGCGATCGTAGGGTCCGCTAGCAACGATGATAGTTCGGCGCGCTGGGCAGCGAAATAGTTGCTGACCACCGTGCGTGGATCGCTGATCGTCGGCCCAGCGGCCATCTGGACATCGAAGCTGTAGATCTTGCCGTTGATCGTTGCCTGCAGCCGATTGGCACCCGGAGCAATGCCCTCAGGCGTCACAAAGGCGAGCCCCTTCCCGTCTGGCGACCGATACAGGGTGACGGGCTTGCCACCGAGTTCGCCAGTATAGCTCGTCGCGGCGAGCGTCAGATTGTCGGTCAGGACAACGCCCCATTCGAGGGGCTGAAGGGTCGTGCTCGAGACACCGAGTGAAAGGCGGGCGGTCGGCACGGTGACCGCAATCGAGACGGTGGCGGATCCGGCATTCCCCGCAGCGTCCCTCGCTGTTGCGGTACAGCGAATGGTTCCCGCCGCAGTCGACGCCTGGGTCGTCAACAGATTGCCGACCAGTGTTCCACCATCGCAAGACAGTGTGAACGTGGAAATCGCCCCGTCCTTGGCGTCGTTCGCCGCGACGCTCAACAACACGCTTTCACCCGCCTGAATCGTGCTTTGTGAGCCGCTGATCGTGACCACCGGCGGCGTCGTGTCGGCCGAGGGCGGCGCCGACACGGATCCGTCGCCACCTCCCGAACAACCCGCCGTTCCAACCAACAGACAAGCGATGAGCGCGCGTTTCATGGAAAGTTCCCCAGGGATGCAGGTCGGCGGCGAGCCGTCTGGCCCGCCGCCCTGGTCAGAAGTGGAAGCGAAGACCCGCGGTCAGCGCACTGCCCTTGATGGTTCCGGTCTCGAAGCCGGAATTTGCGTCATAGGCTACGTTCTTGCCGCTAGTGCTCCGGTAGCGATAATCGAGCGTCAGCGAGACACCCTCGGTCACCTTGGCAGCAACGCCTGCGCCCAGTTGCCAGCTGAAGCTGACGGCGCCCTCGCCGTCGCTCTCGAAGCCGGTCGCACCGATCCCGCCCCCGAAATAGGGTGTGATGCTGTCACCGATCGGGAGATCGACCCACAGGTTCGCAAGCGCGCTCAGCTGCCGGATTCGACCGCCATCAAATCGGATCGTGTTGCCCGATCCGGTACATGCGGAGGCCTCGAGATAATCGCAGATGTCCTGAATATCGGTCGGGTCCAGAACGACCGCCGCGCCGTTTACCGACTTGACCGTCAATGACGCGAGACGGTTACGAGCATAGCTCACCTCCACATCGGTCCGCACCGTTCCGAAGTCGTAGCCGATTGCCCCGCCAAACGTCGCTGCGGACTTGAGGTCGGCCGTGGTATCCGCCGAGTCCGTGGTACCTGTGCCGCCGAAAGTACCGGTCGTGTCATAATAGCGGATATCAGTGTCCTCGGCCATGTTCTGACCGGCCGAAAGCGCAACATAAAAGCCCGGCTCGTTCTGGGCGTGGGCGGGTGCCGCCCACAGGATCACCGGCAGGCCTGCTGCCGCCAGCCAAATCGAACGCATATCATCCCTTTCGAAGATTTCCCCGAGACAACACGTGTTAAGTGCTTGTCCGAAACCGAGACTATTGTAGTTTCCCGGGATAAGGCATCGGCCGATTGGGCGATCCGGATGGGTGAGATGGATATGGTTTCGGGGGGAAACTACGGTCACGAAGATAGCGCGTTGAAAGCAATCGTGGCGGCACGAGAAGTGCGCGCGAACACGGCCATGACCGTTCTCGGACTTGTGGTTCTCACGGGGACCTTCGCGTTCGTGGTGTTTACCTTCCGATCATTGGTGGCGCCTTGGCTGTTCTGGCCATGGGCGGCCGGCTACACCGCACTGCTGGCCGGACTCGGAATGGTGATGGCAATTGCGCGCAACGAGAAGCGCGATCCTGACGCGGCTGTTCGCCTTTGGCTGCCGCTGGCGAAGGCGTTGATGCTAGGGGTCAATCTGCTGACTGCGCTCAGCATATGGCTGCTGCTTCCGGCCGCCGGGCCGGAACTTCGGGCTTTGATGTACGTCCTGTACAGCTGGTTCCTCATCGTGCAGATCATGGCGACGAGTCAGACGGCCGACGGGACGCCGGTAGCCATCGTCGTTCTGCTCGGGTCCCTCATCCTCTTCGAACTGACTCGTGCCGGTCCTCATAACCTTGCCATCGGCGGATTCTTGTTTCTGTTCGGTAGCGCGCTGTTCGGGTTTCGGGGGCTGATCAAGCGGGCACTTGCACAATCGATCGAAGCCCAAGCGCTTGCCGAGCAGAGGGGCGCGGCGCTCAGCAAGGCGATGCATGAAGTCGCCGCCCAGCGCGACGCCATGACCGCATTCATCGCTTCGGCCACACACGATCTCCAGCAGCCGGTGCAGGCAGCGAGCCTGTTTTTCGATCAGGCAGTCGGATCCAAGCAGGCCGCAACGCGTGCGCGTGCGATCCTCGGCGCACGGCGTGCCTTTGCTGCGACCGAGGCATTGCTCCAGGCAATGCTCGAAAATCTGCGTGTTCGCAGCGGGGCGCAGGTTGTGCGTCCGGTACGGTTGATCCTTGGCGAGATCGTCGATGAGGTGCTCGCTGAACAGGCAGAAGCTGCGAACCGCGCAGACCTTCGCGTGCGGCCGGTCGCCTTGGGCCATGAGATTGTTGTCGATCCGATCATATTTCGCCGGGCGATGAGCAATCTGGTGGTCAATGCCATCCGTCATTCCGGTGGGTCGCGGCTGTTGATCGGCGCGCGGCGGCACGCTGGCGAAGTCGCCATTCATGTCATCGATGATGGCCGGGGCATCGACCCGAAATTTGCAGGCATGCTCTTTGAGGATTTTGCGCGCGGCGCGACCGTCGCCCAGGACGGCAGTTTCGGGCTCGGCCTGTCGACCGCGCGGCGATTGGTACGCGCGATGGGAGGCGATCTTGCATGCATCGCCAAGACCGCGCGAGGCGCCCATTTCGTTCTGACGCTGCCGAGCGCATCGATCGCCCAACTCCCCGCTCCGTTGGCAGCGAATGACGAAGAACAATGCATAGCTGTTTGATCTGTGACGATCATGCGTTGGTCCGCGATGCGCTATCGCTCGCAATCGAGTCTCGCTGGCCGGATACCGAAATACTGACCGCCACCGACTTCGATGAGGCGCTGCGGCTCGCCGCACGCTCCCCGGATGTCTGCCTCGTCGATCTTTCCATGCCCGGAGCCGCGCCCCGCGAAGGGATCGCGGCGCTTCGCGCGGCCGCGCCGCGGGCCAAAGTCGTCATCGTTACAGGTTCGACGGACGATGCGCTGCTGCTCGACCTGATCGCTGCAGGTGTCGATGCGTTCGTGCCCAAGACAGCGTCGAGCGGCGTTGTGCTCGCTGCGGTCGGACTTGCTCTGATGGGCGAGCGTTATCTTCCGCCGCGGCTCGCGGAACTGCTTAACCCAGCGAGCTCCCCCGGCCCGCAAGCCGATCAGGTCGAAGCAGACGATCGTCGCACTCCGACTGCCCGTCAGCGCGATGTTCTGCGCCTCATCGCTGATGGAAGGTCGAACAAGGAAATCGCTCGGTGCCTTGGGGTATCGCCTGCAACCGTCAAAAGTCATGTGACCCAGGCGATCGCAGCCGTTGGGGCGCTGAACCGAACTGACGCCGCGATGCGGGCACGAACCCGGGGACTGATCTAGCGCGTCAGCCGGCCCGGTTCCCGCCGGGTCGCCGTTTAGGATGTGCGACCACCGGAACGACGCTCGACTCCTGGACGATCGACCTCGCAAGCTGACGATGTGGCGAATCCGCCCCCCAATCTCGACCTGCTCGCCATAGCTAACTGGCGTCGCTGCCTCGGCCTCGGCCGGCATTCTGCGCTGTTGCGGACATGGCATATGGGGCGTTTGTGGCAGCACTCCATCTGGTATCCACGGCGCTACGCAGCCGATGGCACAACCCCAGGCGCACACGGCCTTCAGATGTGTTGCAGCAGCCTCAAACTGAGGAGGCGTATCGAACGATTTTTCGGGACGTACAGACGTTACTGAACGGGGTGTTGCTCTGGCACTGCTCAACAGGCGGCCCCCCTGGCCATGGCAACACGCGCGACATTCGGCCGACCCGAGCTTGACATGGCGTGACACTGTTCTAGTGTGCCGGAACACCGAATCGGAGGCGAGATGGGGTTCAGTATCGATCCGCACGCGACACGTCCGATCTACGTTCAGATCATGGACGAGGTGCGGCGGCTCATCGCGCTTGGCGATCTTCGGGCGGACGATCCGCTGCCATCGGTGCGCCAGCTCGCCGCCGATCTTCGGGTCAACCACAACACGATCGTCCAGGCTTATCGCGAGCTGGAGCGCGACGATGTTGTCTATGTTCGGCGGGGCCAGGGGACCTATGTCGCTGCGCAGCGCGAACCTGCGGTCGGTCGCGCGAAGCTGCTCGGCCAGGTGGCCGAACGTGCCGCGACCGACGCGCATCGCTACGGCTTCACCACACAAGAACTGATCGCGGCACTGGCGCAGACGCCCGATGCCAAGGGAGACGCGAATGCATAGCCCCGAAACCGGATCGGTCGCAGTCCGGACCGAGGGATTGATCAAGCGTTTTGGCCGCGAGGTCGCGCTCGACGGGGTGTCGCTGTCAGTGCCGGACGGCGGTGTCTATCTGCTCGCCGGAACTAACGGGGCGGGCAAGAGCACGCTCCTGCGTGTGTTGCTCAATGCCGAACATCCGGACGCCGGGCATGCGCGCGTGCTCGGCCTGGACGCCGCGCTTGCAGGTCCGGCGGTACGCGCACAGTGCGGCTATGTGCCGGAGACCGGCGAGGGCGCCTATCGATGGTTGCGCGCCGACCGGTTCCTGGCGCACGTCGCGCGCTTCTATCCCGGCTGGGACAGCGGCTATGCAGCCGAGATTGTCAAGCGGCTCGGCGTCCGGCTCGACCGGCCGCTCGGCACGCTGTCCAAGGGGCAGGCGCGTCGCGTCCAGATCGTGGCCGCGCTCGCTCATCGACCGCGCCTCCTGCTGCTCGACGAACTGACCGACGGTCTCGACCCGCTGGTGCGGTTTGAGGCGTTGTCGCTGCTTGCAGCCCATCTTGCCGATACCGGCGCAACGGCGATCCTATCGACCCATCTGGTCGGAGAAGTTGACACGCTGGTCGATCGTGTCGGCGTGCTGCGCGCTGGCCGCCTCATCGCGCAACAGCCTCTGGACGCGCTGGTGTCGCGGGTCCGGCGCTATCATGTCGATGCGCCGGATGGTTGGACGCCGTCCGACCCGCTCACCGCGGCGATCCTGCGCCGCGATCCGTCGATTGGCCGGGCCGTCCGGCTGGTTGCGGCAGGCACGGAGGACGAGATCATCGCCGCCGTCGTCGCTTCGGGCGCGGTCGTGCGCGACGTCACTGCCGTTGGACTCACTGATATCGTTCCGATCCTGCTCCAGTCGGAGAACAGCCATGTATTCGCCTGATCCCCGCGCCTTACCGTTTCGCTCGATTCTGGCCGAGCAGGTCCGCGTGACCGGTTTCGCGTTGCTGCGCGAAGGCGCACTGGCAGCCGCAGCGCTGACGCTGATCTGCACGATCTCTCTGTTCGCTGCGTGGCGCTATGACGAGCAGCTGTATCTCGAACCCGAGCTATTGTTACCGCCCTTGTTCGTCGCCGCCCTGCTGCCGTTCGCGGTGTGGAAGGGCGACCGTCCATTCGACCGCGCGCTGCTATGGACGCTGCCGGTCCGTCGTCAGGAGGCGGCGATTGCCAAGGTGCTGGCGGGCGCGGCCTGGATGATGCTCGCAATGCTCATCACCTTCGCTGCGCTCGCGCTTGTAGCACTGTCGAGCGGTGGCGGGGTGGGCGAACAGGAAGTGCGGATGGTCGAGGCGACCGCAGGCGCCCTGACCCGTCACGACTGGCACACGCCGGGGTGGATGTGGCTGGTCCCGTTCGTCGCAGGCCTGATCGTCTATCTGATCGCAAGCGCTGCTGTATTAGGGTTTCGCTATCCCGTACGGTGGATCGCAGGGCTGGGCGTGGGGGCTGGCCTGTTCCTGTCCGCCGCCAACAATCTTGGCCCCCCGGGCGGGTTCGAACGCGCGATCGCGCAGCTATGGGGCTGGTGCGTCAATGGTCCGGTCGGCATCGACTTCCTGTTGAGTGGAGGGGAGGGTAGCCTTTCCTATTGGCGTCCAGGAACAGGCAAACGCTACGTCCAGATATGGACGGCACTGCCGGCGATCAGCGGCTGGGCTGTCGCCGCCGGAGCCTGGCTCGCCGCTTCGCTCGCCCTGTTCGGCCTGGCAGTCCGCCGCCACTGGGAGCGCTAGGCCCCAGCGCCTCCCGCATTTCACGAAAGGCTCATGTCCCGCTCATGCCGCTCACCCGGCACGCGCGATACCCCGTCGCGCACCCAGTTCACCCGAAAGGTCCTGATCCATGCTCGTGTCCCGTCTTGCCCTCGCGTTGCTCGCCGGCACCGCCATCACCGCCGCTGTCGCCGCCCACGCTCAGACTGCACCGTCACCGGCCGCGAAGCCGCAGCAGGTACAAAAACCTGCCCCTGCCAAGCCCGAGGAGGTGGTCGTTACCGGCGGCCGCGAAGCGGTGACCGTTTCGACCGACCGAATGAGCTTCGATGTCGGCAAGGATCTTCAGACCCAGACCGGAACCGTCGCCGACGCGCTCCGCAATGTCCCCGGGGTCGAGGTCGATCTGGAAGGGCGCGTCAGCCTGCGCGGTGATCAGGGCGTCACCATCCTGATCGACGGACGCCCGTCGGCGATGATGCGCGGCGAGTCGCGCGGCAACGTGCTGCTGACCATGCCTGCGGGGCAGATCGAGCGGGTCGAAGTCATCACCAATCCCTCCGCCGCGTTTAGCCCGGAGGGATCGGCGGGGGTCATCAATCTCGTTACCCGGCGCACACGAAGCAACACTCGTTCTGTAACGGTGCGCGCCAATGTCGGTGGCGAAGGGCGCGGCGGCGTCAGCGCGAGCATCGCAAACTCCGCCGGGCCGCTGACGCTGACCGGTGAGCTTAACTATCGGCGTTTCACGACCGAAAGCGGCCTGGTCCAGGACCGGGTCCGCATCGACGGCAGCGGCAACACGCTGACCAGCCGGCAGGAAAGCCTGCAGGACAACACGCTGTCGGCACGCAGCGCGCGCTTCGGCATCGACTACGACCTCGACAAGAAGAACCGCCTGAGCGCCGAGTTCAACTGGCGCAACAACCGCGTCGAAAGCGATCGCGACGACAGCGTCGTCGGGGCTGCGGCGGGCGGCGGCTTTGACCGTGAATCGGATATGGCCATGCGGATGCGCGCGCTGGGCGGTCGGGCGTCGTGGCGCAAGACGATCGCTACCGGCCATGAGATGTCAGCCGATGTCGAGCTGGAGCAGTTCCGCATGCGCCGCGAGATTGAGGGGATTACAACCCCTACGGGAGGTACTTCGACTTACGAACGTATCCGCAACGCCGGCGACCGATCGGACCTCAACATCAAGCTCGATTACAAACGGGCGATGGGCGAAGGGCGCTCGCTCAACATCGGCTATCAGGGCGAGATCAGCGACACGGATTTCGACTTCCAGGGCGCACGGGGCGGGAGCTTCGACACGCTGGCCCCGGTCGCCGGACTCACCAACCGCTTCGATCTGCGTCAGAACGTCCATGCGCTGTTCGCGACCTATCAGATCGATACCGGCAAGCTGGAACTTCAGCCAGGGCTGCGGCTCGAGCAGGTCGATCTGGACCTCAATCAGATCACCGACGGGGTGCGCGCCAAGAACGACTATTTCCGCGCCTATCCCACGCTGCATCTCGGTTACGAACTGTCGGCAAGCCAGAAGCTGCGCGCGAGCTACAGCCGCCGGGTCCAGCGCCCTTCGGGTCAGGACCTGAACCCCTACACGCTCTACATCGACCCGCTGAACCTGCGCCGCGGCAATCCGGATCTCCTGCCCGAAGTGACCGACTCGTTCGAACTGGGCTGGCATCTGCGCAAGGGCGGAGCCCTCTATTCGGTTACCGCCTTTTACCGCACCTCGCGCGGCGGCGTGACCGATGTCGTGACCGATCTCGGCAGCGCGTTTCTCACGACGCGCGCCAATCTCGCGACCGGGGAGCGCGCTGGCGTAGAGATTATCGCCAATGGCAAGCTGTCCAAGACGCTCAGCTACAATGCCTCTGCGACAGTTTTGTGGAACGAGATCGACGCGCGGATCGGCGGAGTGGCGGCACCGCGATCCGGCACCACCGGAACGCTGCGCGCCAACCTGACATGGCAGCCGACCCAGAAGGACTATGTGCAGGTCAGCGGTTTCCTGTCGGGAGATCAGCTGCTCGCACAGGGCTATCGCCGGTCGGACGGCGTGCTCAACCTCGGCTATCGCCGCAAGCTCAATGACCGCTTCAGTCTGATGCTGACGGCGCAGAATGTGCTCGACACCGCCAAGCAGGTGACCTTCATCGAAACACCGACATTGCGCGACCGCTTCGAACAGCGCGGCGCGGGCAGGATCCTATTGTTCGGTGTGACCTACACGCTCGGCCAGAGCAATCGCCGACGCAACGACCCTGGCTTCGACTTTGACCAAGGGGGAGTGCCGCAGTAAGCGCTGACCCCATCAATGCGCGGCCTAGTGGTAGTTACGTTTCGGAATGCAGCCCTCATCCAACCTTGGCCAAGTCAACATTGTCCGGTGATATGGTCGCGACTTCCGCGCCTTGCGGGTCGTGGGCAGTTCCGGGCTGTCCTGAAAACGCGCCGGCGCTTACGGGGCGGATTGTCTTGAGCGTAAATTGGATTGATCAGACGCTTGGGTTGCCGCCCCGTGACCGAGCGACATGCTTGTCACTATTTGCTGGCCTCTCCTGAAACAAGGAGTCTGGTTGCATCGCTGGACCCAGCAGACGGGTGCGCATGATCAACTGAAAGGCGCAGCGTATCGCGAGTGGTGTGACGTTGCGACCGTGACACTGCGCGTGTCGCGCAAGCCGGATAATCCGGCACATCGGGCAAAGCCGCGTCCACGTGCAGTTCTTCCGCGCTCGACAGAAAATCGATCGCCTGCTGCAATTCGCTGGGAGTTGGCGTGTTCATTGCTCGCCGTCTCGCGACCGCATTTGCGACAGAGCAAGCAGCGCCGCAGACGCGGTGAAGACGCGGCGCCGCGGTGCCGAGCTGACTTCGTTCAAGGGCGGCGCTTAAAAGGGTATCGATCTCGCGCAAGTAGGTAGGATTGAGCCAGCATGCCAGCCTCAAACCGGCCTAGAAGGCGACGTCGGACGCGGATCCGGCCTTGCGGGCCACCGGCCCTCAACCCGCATCGGCCTGGCCCCGGCATTGCAGCGACACGCGCGCCGCCGGCGCTTGAGCCGTCAGTCGCAGATGCCGCGTCGGACACGTTGAAACCGGGCCGCTGTTGCGCCCGGCCCTCGACCTTGCAGCACCCGGCAAGATTGCGGCGCCCCCGTCGTTGCACTGGCGGTCAGGCTGAGACCCCAAGCGTAACCGCCATCCAGCCATTCTGTGCACATCGCTCGGGCTGGTCATGTCACACGGCGTCGCCGGCATATAGCAACGCCCCGTTAGCGTTCTCCAGTTACGCAGCCGCATGACCCAGGAACTTGACCGCTCGACCCGGCTGGCCCTTCTCATTGACGCGGACAATGCGTCCCCGCAGATCGCCAAAGGCCTGTTCGAAGAGGTAGCGTCGATCGGGGAAGCAAGCGTTCGCCGAATCTATGGTGACTTTTCAGGCATGCAATTGAAGGGCTGGTCCGAAGCGCTCGCTCCTTTCGCGATCATTCCGCAACAGACACCGGCTAACACAGCCGGCAAGAATGCGTCCGACATTGCGATGGTCATCGATGCGATGGACCTGTTGCATACCGGACGATTTGGCGGCTTCTGCCTGGTATCGTCCGATGGCGATTTCACGCGGCTCGCTGCGCGAATTCGCGAGCAGGGCGCCGATGTCTACGGGTTCGGCGAGCGCAAGACGCCCCTGAGCTTCCGCCAGGCATGCAAACGCTTCATCTACACTGAAAATCTGTTGCCCGCCGGAAACGCGGCGCATGCGACCGACCAATCCGCATCGCCCGGACCGGTCATTCTGAAATCGCCCCCGCACGCTGCCATCCCGAAAATCCGCACAGCGCTAGGCCAACTCGATGACACGGACGGTTGGTATTTTCTTGGTGCGGTCGGCAACCGGCTGTCGGCACTGATGCCCGACTTCGATGCGCGCAGCTATGGTTGTCCGAAACTGGTCACCCTGATCGAGCGCTCGGAAGCGTTCGACATCAGGCGCGACAATCTCATGGTCTATATTCGGCCAAGGAGCGGGTCCGACCGCCCCATGCATAGCGCCGCGCGCGGCGACACCGAGCATCGGAGTTGATGAAACTAAAAAGGGCGTCATCGGGCAGCCGGCGAATACGGGTCGGGGTCGCTCGCATTGTGGAGGAATGAACCCAGCTCCCGGCGGAGAGCCAACCGACCTCCCCCACCCCCCGTACCCAGGCTGTGGCACACCAAGTCGGAATATGCAGCCCCGCCCTGCCGTGGTCTGCCTCGGCCGCAATAGACCTCGGACCCGATAATGCGCGCGTTGCACGTGCTTCATATATGCCCAGCTGGAAGCAATCGCTCCGCACCGTGCATTGAACCGATTCCGCAAAGTGAGCCGCTCACAGCTTGTGATGCATGACTCAAGCGCAACGTCGCCACGCCGCGACACCGCCAGGCGCATCAAGATCCGGAACCAGACAAATGAGCAGACAATTCAGCGCGCGGAGATGGAGGATCGACCATCCATTGTAAAATCTCAAGACCTGCCATCCGCGCCAGGCCAGCCCCGTTAGCGCGGTTCCTGCCCTACCCCCTCACCGAGCAGCTTCAACGTCTCGGCGTCAGCGACGCCCCCGAACCAACGGGCCAGCGCATCCTCGAAGAGCGCCAGCGGCCGCGCCGCCTCGAACAGAGTCAACGACGAGCGCAGCTTGAGCGCGTCCACCTCGCCGAACACGGCAATCGGATCGGCATTCGGAAGGTCCTGAAGTTCGCTAACACACTCGAGATAGCGCGCACCCAGCACCGGATGGCGCAGATACGCCCGTGCCTCTTCGAGCGACCGGATCGCATAGTGTCGTGCGGTTTCACTGCGGCCCAGACCTTCGAATTGAGGGAAGACGAACCACATCCAATGTGATCTTTTGGAACCCGCACGAATCTCGGCGAGCGCCTGCTCATAAACGCCATGCTGCGCTGTCACGAATCGCTCGAGCTCGACGTCCCGAGTTCCGCCAAGTTCAGTCCCGCCCACGCCGTTTCCCCCTTCGAGCGAATCCCCGCTTGTTCCCGCATTGTTCGTAACATGACGCCAGCCCGTGTCGATGCGCTTCATCGATGAAAGACCGGAGCCGAAGCAAAAGCCAGCCACCGTACCAACCCGGCTTGCGGATGTTCTTTATATGTTCCACATCTGCGTCGTGAACAGAATAGCCCCCGATCAGATTGCCGACGCCATCCTGTCAGCCCCGGCCTGGGTCAGGCTCGGGATCGCCGCTCCTGGTGAACGGCTGCGCAGGCAAGCGGCGCTCGAACTTGCCCGCACGATCATCGGCGAGGACCAGCCGGACGATCGCAACCAGCTTTGTCTAAGACTGTGACATGGCGGCCAAACATTTGGACGGCTATGGCCAGGACTGGATCGGGCCGCCGGTCGGATCAGTTTCCGCCATATCCCGGCACCCATTGGCCGCTAGTGCCGCACCGGGACGTCCACCGTATCGAGCTCCAGACGGCAGTGGCGGATATGCGCCGCCAGTGCGGCCCGAATATCCTCGCACACCTGCACATCAGCCACGCCATCGGGAAGTATCTGCGCATTGACGAGCAGTGTGGCGATCACCTCCAGCAGGCCATCGATGGTCGCGCCGAGCTCGAGGGGCTGCCCCGATCCCTCGCTCGGCGCGCTTCTGGCCATCGCGACAATTGCGTCGACAATTCCGAGAAATACACGGCGCTGAGTCTCGGCACTGACCAGTTCGGGATCGAAGATCACGCGCGTCAACCGCTTAGAAAGTTCCCAGCGCATAGGCCGCGCTGAAATAGCGTTCGATCGCGCGCAATGCGCCATCTGACAGCGAAATCATGTGCCGCCGCCTGTCGCGTTGGTCGGGTTGACGAACCAACATGCCCGCGTCGGTCATCGACCCGATCCACCGCAATGCCGTGGTCGGTGGCGTCGCCGCCGCAATGCAAAGGCTTGAGATCGAGACCTCCCGTCCTTCCAGATGGGCAGCATAGAGGTCGAGCAACATGTCCCAGGCCGGATCGGCAAATAGCCGGCTGTCGAAATATCGTTCGCGCATCCTGCGCGCCCGGATGGTCCGGCGCACAATTTCCGCGCGACCGGTCGCGTCCAGCGTCGAGACGAACGCCGAGCTCTTTGCGAGCCCCGTTTCCGCTGCGAGCACCTGCACGGTCCGGGCGATCTTGTCGATATCTTCGCGCATGACTTCAAGGTCATTGTCTCGCGCGCCGGCGCTGTCGCGCAATATGAGTTCTCGCGGTCTAAAAACTGCCTGATCGAGCGCGGCCCTGCGATCCGCCGCAGTCGGCTCGCACAACAGCAGCGCTTCGATCGGCCAGAGATGGCCAGCAACCAGATCGAGTTGTTCCAAGGGCGTACTGGCTACAAGAGGCACGCCGGTTTCGGACGAAAAAGCTGCGAGCCGGTCGAGCAGACGCCCGAGATCCGCATGTGGCGTCGATCCGACCTCAAGAACCAACACATCGGCCAAACAATCTTCCAGCGCTAAATGCGCCGTATCGATGGTTTCATGGAGACGACAGGAAAGACCCGCTTGCGCGATTGCCTCAATCGCAGCATCGGTTCCCGGTCCCTCGTCACCGAGGAGCAGAACAGACCTGCCCAAAGATTCGATCGAACCGAAGTGTCGCGGGTCCATAGCTCTCGCTTTCAATTACACCAATACGGCGCATCCTATCCAAGCCCGGCGCGATCCACGCGAACACTTTGTCCGTATCGGATGCATTTGAGTGCGCAGGCCGTTGCAAGAGCAGGACACACCCGGACATGAGATTTTGGGCGTGGCCCCGCCGACCATAGCCGTCGTGGCGACCGGCTCCGTTTTGGACTTATCGACGGTTAACGATGTTTATATCGTCTCAGCATGAGCAGCGACTCATCCCCCGACGGCAGCGATCGCTTGCCGATCGTTTCCGAGGTCGAGCTGGATTGCATCCGGCTCGCTGGCACCGGTGCGAGCTCAAAGGTCATCGCGCGGCAGCTCGGCCTCTCGCACAATACCGTGAACGTCTATGCATCGCGGGTAAGGCGAATTCTCGGTGCCGGCGATCGCTACGAAGCGGCCCTGCTACTGAGACGCCATGACGCTGGAGAGGACCTTAAGAAGTTTAAACTTAATGCAGAGCTGCTTGAAGCGAACACGAGAAAGGTCAATCCCGACAAGGCTTTCTCCGCTCCGCCGGAGATGGCGATCGGGAGCTTCCTTCGTGAAGATCGCGCAGAGTTCGACCTGACGATCCCTGCAGGAAATCCCGATCCACTCACGCAATTCGGGAGCTGGGGTCGAGACAACGCACTGAGTTCCGGTCAAAGGCTGTGGTGGATTGCCAGGACAACCGTCCTTGTGATCCTGGCGACGTTCCTCGCATTCGCCGCAGTCCAGTCGCTGGATGCAACGCTAACGAAGCTCGGCTTCATCAACTGATTGGCTCAATCGCTGCAGCAACAGCTCTGCCGACGGCGTCGGCGGAAAGGGAGACGTTATGCCGGAATTCAAGGAAAGCGAAATCAAGCTCGCAAGCGCCGCCGCGACCGAGGTCGCCGAGACATTTCTTCCTGCAGAACACGCCCAGGGCTTCGCCGCGCTTGACGGCGCGCGCGCCCTCGCAAGGCTGTTGGAGCTCAGCGAGAATCCGATCTTCCACGGTCGACTCGCGACCACCGCACGCGCTCTTGCAGAAGGCACGCAGCATTCGGTCAACGCCAAGTTTGCGTTCGAGTTTGCCCATGGAAGCTTCATGAAAGCTGTCGGACGCACGCCACTTCCCGAGCATGGCTGGGGCTGCCCCGGGCCTACCTGCCCATGGGACCTTGGCAAACCGAGCGGTATGGCTCCGGACCAGCAAGGTGCGCCGGTCGTTCCTGCTGATCTGGCCTAGCTCAGATTGACGGGGCGGCGCGACGATGTTTCGATACGGCAATGGCCTTCTTCATCGCATTCGTCGCGCTGCTACTTTTCTCGACCGGGTTCGCTGTCTGGAAGGGCGGCGCACCCGAGCGGATCGCAGCGGGTCTGTACTGGACGGCATGGCTTGCGACCCTCCTCGCCAATCCGGTGGCAATGAACCGATGGCGCACCATCGAAATTGGCTATCTGCTCATCGATCTGTGCCTGCTGTTTGCGCTGACGCTACTCGCACTACGGGCCAATCGGCACTGGCCGATGGCAGCAGCCTCGCTGCAACTGATCATCGTGATCGGGCATTTCGCAAAGGCACTCGATCCGACCCTGCTCGGGTCGGCTTATGCGATCATGTCGGTGTTCTGGCCCTATCTTCAACTCATCATCCTGGCGATCGGGACCTGGATGTATTGGCGGCGGATCAGGATCCAAGGGGCCGTGGCCTCCTGGTCGCGCTCCTCGCGCCGATAACATCAGACCCGGACACTGTCACCGATCTGCTGCTGGCGCGGCTGGGTTCGCTTCCCCGCATTCTGGCCACAGATGAACAATGCTTGAAGGCGATCGGAATTTCGTCTCAGACTGCCCGCCATCTTGCCCTGAACCGTGCCGTACTTCGGCATGTGCTGAGAGCACGGCTCATCGATCTGCCGCTGCTCGCAAGCCTCTCCGCAGTTCGGGACTACCTGACGATCGAGATCGGCCATGCGCCGATCGAGACCCTACACATCCTGTTCCTCGACGGCCGCAACCGCCTGATCGACGAATTGGTAGAATGTGGCGAGGTTGATCAGGTGCACTTCAGCATTCGAGCCATTGTTCAGCATGCCCTGATCGTGGGCGCTGCGGGACTGATTCTCGCGCACAACCACCCGTCTGGAGACAACGCCGCGAGCAAAGCTGATCGCGAGGTTACACGGACCTTGGCGCGTGCCCTCATTCCCCTCGGGATCAAGCTGTTTGATCACTTGATCATTGCCGGATGCGAGGTCCGCAGCCTCCGATCGGAAGGCATGCTCTAATTGCACGGGTTCAACTCCACGACGCTCGTACTCGCCGATATGCTCGTTGCGAGCCCAGCCATCACCGCACTCCGGAGGATCCGATTGAAGCTCCACTTTGATGAGAACAACGCGCAGCAGTCAAAATGCCCGCAGGCCCATGTAATTCTGTCGTCAGCGGTAAAGCACCTGCCGCGGATATCGCGCACACGCCTCACTTCCGAAAACCGATGTTCGCATGCGACATCAGCCGATCCACTTTTGCTCCTGTGGTTGCCAATTTTTCGCTTGATCCCTAGGACGCTCGTGCGCAATATTCAGAAACCCGCAGATTTCTGCGGGGTTCGGGGATGCTTGGAAACACCTCCAGCAGTCGCAGGATGAACTTGTAAACCGAAGGTCGCGGGTTCGATTCCTGCAACCGGCACCATTTTCTCCGTCATCCCATGCACGGCCACGTCACGAACGATCGGTGCCCCCATCAATCCGGGTCGAGTACGAACATTGCCCGCCGAGCGGTCGCGATATCCGGTGCGCCTTTCCACGTGATGCCGATGTCGCGTCGCCGCGCGCCGGGCCCCCGCGAGCGGACCTCGGCAAAGCGCGAATCCTGCGGGCGGAAGATCGCGGTCTTGGTCCCGTCGCGCGCGGTTCCCGGCATGCTCGCCCAGCCATCCGGGTGAATGTCCGCATCCATATGGCAGTCGATGAACACCGCCTGCCCGATCGCGGCGGGGTCGGCATAGCGCCCGTCCGGAAACACCGTGGTCGGATGCCAGGGTCGGCCCAGTGCGACCGAGCCATCGGCAACCCCCGCTTCGCGCGTCAGTCGCGAGCGATAGATGACGATCCCGATCGGCTGGCTGATCGGCGTCGATGGCGCGGTGACGAACGAGGCGAAGGCCTCGCCATCGGTCGCCGCGCCGCGCCGCCGCGTGCGCACCTCGCTGCGCTCGATCAGCAGCGTGCCGTTGCCGAAGATGAAGTCGACATTTCCGGCGATCAGGCTGTTGCGGATGATCGCGCGCTTGCCGCGGGTGAACAGCGTGTCCTGATAGCCGAGCAGCGCGACGCGATCGAACAGCACCCGGTCGCTCGTCGTATCGAGCGTGACGGCGACCGCCTGACTATTGGAAATCTTGCGCGGATCGCCCTCGGGCAGCGCGTCATTGGCGAGATAATCGAAGTCGTTTTCGATCGTCATGCCCGAGATCAGGACCTGATCGGCAGCGACTGTCAGCGTCGCCGATCCGGCGGTGCCCCAGCGGCCGCGATCATAATGCGCAGCATGTTCGGCGACCGCGTCGAAGTGCAGCCGGGTGCGGCCGATCCCGCGCCCGATCAGCCGGATGCGGTTGCGGCGGATCGTCGGCTTTTCCCGAAACGCGCCTGCGCCGACATCGATCGTGACCCAGCGGTCCGACCGGTCCTGTTCGGCGGCCTCCAGCGCTGCGCCGATCGTAGTGAAGCAGCGCGGCTGGTCGGCGCAGGAGGCGCGCACCTTTAGCGGGGCCGGCTTGGCAAGTGCAGGTGCCCCCGCCGTGCACAGCAAGGAGAGAAACAGCGCGGTGAGAGCGGTCTTCATCAGCGGTCCCGGAGAAAGCGGTCAATCTCTGCCGCGACGCGCGCCAGATAGGGGTCGTAGAGCCAGAAGGTGTGCGGCGCGCCGTCGAACTTGACGAAGCGGTTGCGGATACCGTGACGGTCGAGCGCGGCCTGCACGCCGACCCGGCCGGCGGTAAAGCGATCATGGCTGCTGCCCAGGATCAGCGTCGGCGGCGATTGTGGGCCGACATAGGTGGCCGCGCTGGCGGCGCGCCAGCGCTCCGTCTGGCTCGCATAGTCGCCGCCAACCCAGCGCGCGAAGGGCGATGCGGCGCGGGCGGCATCTTCATGGCGCAGCGCCAGCGGATCGGTCATGTCGAGCACGCCGTCGAGGTCGACCAGCGCGCGCACCCGCGTGTCGGCGCCCGCTTGCGGCGCGAACGGTCCGGCCGTCGCCGAATAGGCGAGCAGCGCCGCCATCTGCCCGCCCGATGAGTCGCCACCCAGTGCGAGGCCATCGGGTCGCAGCCCGAACTCGGCGCTGCGCGCTTTCACCCACAGGATCGCGGCATTCACGTCGATCAACCCGGCGGGATAGCCCGCCTCTGGCGACAGGCGGAATTCGGGCATGAACACCGCATAGCCGCGCTGGGCGAGCAGATTGGCGAGCGGATAGCTGTGCGACTTGTTACCCGACGCCCAGGCACCGCCATGGATCAGCAGGATCCCCAGCCCGTTCGATCGGCGCGCGGGCGGCAGGAAGATATCGAGATGAAGGTCGCGCTCGCGGATATGCCGGTAACGCTGGTCGAAGAGCATGCGCTGGCCCTTGGCGGTGCGCAGCTGCGGCAACGTGATTTCAGGATGCGCCACGCGGTCCGCGGCAAAGCGCCGCGCGACGTTGAAGCTGTCATCGATCGGCAAAAGGCTCTGCGCCGCCACGGGATTGGCGACGGCGCAGAGCAGACCCGCGGAGAGGGCCGCCGGTTTAAAAACGCAGGCGAGCGCCGACAAACCACTGCGCCCCGGTGTGCGTGTATTCCCGGGTAAGGTCCTGCGTGCCGTCGCCGGTGCCATAGATGCGCTCGACCTCATCGGTGATGTTGATCCCTTCGACGGTCAGCGTGAGCTGCGGCGTCACGTTGTAAAAAGCCGAGAAGTCGACATGGGTCGGCCCGTATTTCCGCTCCTGCGCATTGCCGCTGCTGCCAGGCTGCGACAGCAGATAATCGTCGCGCTTGTTCGCCGAAATCCGCGCCCCGAACTTCTTCGAGTCATAATAGACCGTGAGGTTGTACGAGTTGCGCGACAGGCCCGTCGAATCCCGTGCCGAAACATAGGTGTAGTTGGATGCCACGCCCAGGTTGCGCAAGGCGCCGGGCAGGAAGGTGAAGGGCTGATTATAGGTCAGCTCGATCCCCTTCACGCTGTTGCCGCCGTCCGCGTTGACGGGGATGGTGAAGGTGTAAGGCACCAGCGCCGGATCGGCATTGTAGGACGGGTCATATTGCGGATCGGCATAAATGGCCGGCCAGAAGGCCGGGTCGACCATCTGCGTCACAACCCGCGTCGTCAGCGACGTCGTGATGTCCTTGTTGAAAAAATTGACGGCCAGCAGTCCGCCCTTGCCGAAATACCATTCCAGGCCCGCATCGATGTCGTTCGACTGATAGGGCTTGAGGTCCGGATTGCCGAGATTGCCGACGGTGCGCGTGGTGTAGCCGAACACGGGTCCGGCAATGTTCAGCGTGCTGAGGCCGGGTCGCGTCATGCTGCGCGAGTAAGCAAGGCGTGCGACCAGCTTGTCGGTGATGTCCAGCGCCAGGTTCATCGACGGCAGATAGTTTTCGTAGCTGCGCGTCACCTCGACCGGCTGGCCGGCGATGGTCGCCTGCGAGCTCAGATTGGTCTTGACGTAGCGCAGGCCGGTATTGGCGCGCAGCTGCATCCCGCCAAGGTCGAAGGTGCCGTTGAGCTCGACATAGCCCGCCAGCGTCTCCTCACCCACTTCCCAGCCGGCGCCGACATTGGTGGTGTAGCCGCCGGGGATCAGGCCGCTGCTGGCGATCTTGTCGAAATCGATCACCGCAAAGGGGTTCAACCCGATGCCCTCAAACCCCTGACCGAAATTGGGATAGGGAAAGGCGCGCATATAGGTCGACGGGTTGAAGTTGACATTCGCCCCCGCCCCCTCGCCGTAGCGGACCTTGCGGTTGTTATAGGCAAAGCCGGTCTTGGCCGAGAAACCGCTGTCATCGGCATAGGTCAGGCCGAGCTTGCCGGTGTAATTTTCCTTCAGCACGGTGTTGATGCGGTTCGCCGCGGTCAGGGCGTCGACATAGTTGGTGAACACATTGGGATCGTAGGATCCGAAGCTGACCACCGGGACATAGGGGTTGGTGCGATAGTCGTAGGAAAAGGCGTGCGGCACCGAGCGCGCGTAGAAACGCAATTCCGTGCGGTCGGCGTCATCGCTCGCCTTGCCCAGCAGCCCCTCAATCTTCACCCGGTCGGAGAGTTCGTAGCTGCTCGACAGCACGAACTGCTTGAACTCCGACGTCGACTGCTGGTGCCGGCTTTCGTACCAGGAGGTGACGTCGTTGAATTGCGCCGCGATCAGCTGTCGGCCATCCGGTGCAATCGTGAAGGCGACCGGCGTCTGGCCGACAAAGCCGCCCGCCGGACCATGGGTCAGCAGCCACTCCATCGAATTATAGCTATAGCGGTCATTGTCGAGCCGCGAATACAGCGCGTCGAACGTGACGAGCAGCTTTTCGGTCGGCTTGAACTGCAGTGACGCGGTCAGGCCCAGCCGCTTCTGGTCATTCCCGAAAAAGTCCGCGCGCGGCAGGCGCGGCGCCCACAGGCAGTCGAGCGGATCGGCCGCTCCGCACGCGCGCGGCGTGCCGGTGACGGTCGGGTTGGTGTCGGCCCAGGAGTCGCCGTTGACGTAAGGGCTGATCCACAGGACGCTCGAATAGCCCTCCTGATACACGGTGCGCTGCGAATAGGCGGCTGACAAGAGGATGCCGATCGTATCGTCGGCAAAGGTGTTGCTGACGACGGCAGCGACGCGCGGATCGACCTTGCGGGTCAGCGAATTATATCCGCCCTGCCCCGACACGAATGCGTTGAAGCCCGGATTGTCGAGCGGCTTGGACGTGTACAGGTCGACCGTACCGGCGATGCCGCCTTCCTCGATCGACGCGGTCTGGGTCTTCTGGATGTCGATCCGGTTGAACAGTTCCGACGCAAAGATGTGGAAGTCGAATGCGCGACCGGCGTTCACGGTGAAACCACCCGAATCCAGCCCGTCGCTGCTCGCGGGAACTTCCATTCCGTTCAGCGTCGTCCGCGTGAAGTCCGGCGCAAAGCCGCGCAGCGTGATGTTGCGGCCCTCACCGCCCTCACGCGAGATGGCGACGCCGGGGAGGCGCTGAATCGATTCGGCGATGTTGAGATCGGGCAGCTTGGCGATGTCTTCCGCCATGATGCTCTCGATCGTGTTGACCGCGCGCCGCTTGTTCTCCTGCGCGCTCTGCAGCGACTGGCGAAAGCCGGTGACGACGATCTCTTCGCCCGGGCCGGTGTCGTCAGCGGCGCCGGTCGCGGCATCCTGCTGCGCAGGAAGTGCGGCCGGAGCGTCGGCACCGACCGCGGCCGAAGCCGTGACTGCCGGGGTGACGGCTGCCTGCGTCCCTGCCGGGCGGCGCTTGACCACCATCGCCCCGCCGACATCGACCGCGATCAGATCGGTCCCGGCGAGCAGCTGACGCAGCGCGACCGCGACATGCATGGTGCCCTTGACGCGATTGACCTTGAGCCCGTCGACAATCGCCTGGGGCGCGAGGATCTGGATGCCGGCCTGGCGTGCGAACTGGGGGATGCCGGTCTGCGCCGATTGCGCCGGCACGTCGAACCGGCGGATCTGCGCCGCCGCTTCGGCCGGTGCGACGGCCAGCACGGCAACCGCCGCAACACTGGTCAACAGGATGTGATTCATCGTGCGCATTTGCGCTCCTCCCCCAAGTTTCCGCGCTCGCCTTGTGCGATGCTGCGATCAAGGGGGAAGAGCGGTGCCTGACCGAATTTCCGTCACTTGGTCGCGTTTTTATTTCGCGACAGGCTGATTTCTTTCGCCGTGACCGTCACCTCGGCGTCCAGCGTCGCCTCCAGCGTCCGCGCAAATCCGGCCGGATTATTGAGCTGAAACAGTCCGACCAGCCGCTCACGGCCCAGCGCCGGATCGCGCACGACGAGCTGTTGCCGGTTGTAGCGGTTGAACGCCGCCACCGCCTCGTCCAGCGTTTCGCCTTCGAGCGCGATTTCCCCCTCGCGCCAAGCGAGCGAACGCTCGATCGCGCTCGGCGCGCTGCCCGTCACCGGGGCCGTCCCGTCGCTGCGAAACGCGGCGAATTCGCCAGCCTCGAGAATGCTGACCGCGCCGCTGGCGTTGGACGCCCAGATCGCAACTCGCCCTTCGGTCACCGCGATCCGCACATCATCGCCCATCCGCGTCACCGAAAATGCCGTGCCGACCGCTTGCACCTTGGCGATGCCGGCATCGACGATGAACGGGCGCTGCCGGTCCTTCGCCACCTGAAACCACACCTGGCCGCGCGCAAGATCGATGCGGCGGGCGTCCTTGGCCAATGCAATGCGCAATTCGCTTTCGGCATCGATCGCCGCGATCGATCCGTCGGCGAGCGGCATGCGCCGGATCTCACCCGGGCCGGTCGCGACATGGTCTGCCGATGTGGCCCGCAGACCGATCACCGCCGTGACAGCGGCGGCGGCGGCGATGCTGCCGGCCCCCGCCAGGACCCAACGGCGGCTCCGCCACGCGGGCGCCGCCGGTTCCTCGACGACGCCGACGGGTTCTGGCGCGATGGCGCGATCGATGCTGCTGAGCGCAGCCTGCGCCCGCAGCAGCGCACCGGCATGGCGCGGATGCTCCGCCAGCCAGGCGTCGAGCGCCACGCGCTCGTCGGGCGAAAGCGGATGCCGCAGCGCCCAGCGCGCGGCCTGGGATTCGATTGCGTCACGCATTGCGGCGCTTCCTCCGCGCAACGCTTGGCTCGGCCCCGGCATCCGGATCGGTCAGCAGGCGCAGGATCGCGCGCAGGCTGCGGCTCGCGTCATTTTCCACGACCGCTTCGGACACGCCCATCGATTGCGCGATCTCGCGCTGCGACATGCCCTCAAGCCGACGCATGATGAAGATGGCACGGGCGCGCTCGCTCAGCGTCGACAGTGCGGCCTGCACGCGGCCCAGTTCGCTCCGCGCCATCACGACATCCTCGGGTGACGGGTCGTCGGAACTCCACTCGATGTCCAGCTCGGCGAGCGCTTCAAGCCGCACGACGCGTGCCGACTTCAGTTGGTTCTGCAACAGATTGCGGGCCACGGCATAGAGATAGGCGCGCGGCTGGGTGATATGCGCCACATCGTGCAGGCGGGCGAGCCGACAATAACAATCCTGCACGATATCCTCGACATCGCTGGGCGATGCGACACGCCGCCGCAGCCAGGATCGCAGGTCGCGTTCCAGGGGAAGGATCTCGCGACCGACCCATTCAGCTAGCTCCTCGCGCGTGGTGATACCCTCTCCCCCCATGCGCATAAGAGCCGCATTCGCCGGGTTTCCGTCAAGCGCGCGAAAATTTAGTTGCAGAACGGCGCGCGCGGGGCAGGACGGTTACAAGGTTACGCCACGTTTCCTGATGTCTTCCAGTGGTCGAGCGCGGTGGACGCTATTCGGCCCGGCGCTCGATCATCTTCTGCGCCTCAAGATAATTCAGGAATTCGAGCGTATCGGCTTCGACCGTGGCCAAGGGTGCGCGATAGGCGGCGGCGAGGGCGGCACACAGGTCGCCGACCCGCACGGGCGTGTCCAATCGTTCCCAGATCGCACGGCTGGTCACCTTCATCGTGTAATAGTGGCCGGTCTCGATGCTCATCAGCACGGACTCGTCATCGACGCTGGCGTCGAGCACCGTGCTGCTACGGACCACAATTGTTTCAAGATCGATCATGATCGTGCGAACCCTTCCCAAAGCGCGCCACTTGTAGCCAATCGCGCGGCGGTGAACCCCAACGCTTCAGTGATTGCCCCGCTCGCTCCAGCGGATGAAGCGGCCGGTCTGGACCGCGCGCGGCAGCAACTGCGCCAGCTCGAACCGCCGGGTTTCGGCGGCGGCGGCATCCTCGGGCCAGGTGTCGAGCAGCTGCTTGAGACGCGGGAGATCGAGCATTTCGGCGGCGAGCGGCACCTGGGCCAGCCGCTCGATCTCCGCCGCGAAACTCTCGCGCTGCGCGGTGATCCGCGTGAACCATTCAGGGTTTTGCCGCCCGAAGCCGCGCTCGGCCAGCACGGCTTCGGGCAGGCGATCGGCGAGCACCCGGCGCGCCAGGCTGCGCTGCACGCCGCCCAGCAAATACTGATCGCGCGGGATTGCGAGGCAAAATTCGGTCAGGTCGGGGTCGGCCAGCGGGTCGCGGAGCTCCAGCCCGTAATAGGCGCGGACGGCGCGAATGGTCTCGATCATGCGGACCCGCTGCGCGCCCAGATGATGCACGATCAGCTTGCGGCTGTCGCTGCCGTAGAGGGCAAGACCATCCTCCCCCTGTGCCGCAAGCGCCGCGTCCAGGCCCACTTGTGCCGCAAAATCCGACCGGATCGCGGCATATTTGGTGGAGGGTGCCGCATCGCCATGGCGCCAGCGCCACAGGGCTGCACGCAACTTGGCTGGCAGCGCGGGAAGCAGCACCTCCCCCTTGAGCGTCCCCCACAATGTATTCTGTCGATACCGCGCCGCGCCGGGAAGAAGCCGGATGAGCTGGTCGATACGGCCCGCCCGGGCCAAATCGCCCAGCCCACGCATCCCGCTATAGCTGAGCGTCAGATTGCCCGACTGGCCGGTCAGCAGAACATTGTGCCCATTACCCTGCGCAGTGCGATAGGCCGGGTCGAACCAGCCAATGTGATTGGCATTGATCACCGGTCGCCCCCCGGCGACGAAAAAGGCGGTTGGGTCCAGCTCGATCGACGCCGGATCGTCCGAATGACAGAAATGCGGCTGGAGATTGGGATAGCGCGCGGCGAGTGCGTCGACATAAGGCCGCTCGCGGTCATACCACCCGCCCCGCTCGGCAAGCGTACGGCCCGGCGGCGGCTCGACCGTGTAGGTCGGTAATGACTGCGGGGCGAGGATGCGCGCTGCCGACGCCGCCACTGCCGCGCTGTCGAGCCCACCGGACAGGGTCACCCCCGGCGTAGTGGCGGCGCGGAGGCTGCGCCGAACCGCCTGATCCAGCAGCGCGCGCGCCGCCTCGACATACGCCTCCGGCGATTTCAGCTGCACGCGACGGCTGGGATCGAGCCGCCAGAACGTGCGCTCCTGCACACCGGCCGGGCCGGCGATGACATGACACCCGGGCGCGACGAGGCGGATATCCTTGTACAGTGTGTCGGCCGGGTCGCCGACCGCAGCGGTGAACTGCAGCGCCAGTTGCAGCGGATCGAGCTGCTGTGGAACGCCCGGAAATTGATGCAGCGCGCTGAGCGTCGTGGCGAACCAGACCCCGGCCGGGCGCGCGTGCCAATAGATGGTCCGCAGCGCCATCGGCGCCACGAACAGATGCAGGCGCCGGTCACTTGGATCCCATAGGGCGCAGGCAAAGTCGCCCTGCAACCGGTGCAGCGCATCGAAGCCATATCGGGCCAGCCACGCCGCTGTCACTTCGGAGTCCGGGGTCCGCGGGCGCAGGCCGAGATCGGCAATCAGCGCCGCCGGATCGAACAGATACCCGTCGAACAAGACGACGCGGCCCGCCGCGTCAGCAACCGGCTGAAGCTCGACGCGGTCTTCCGCCGTGACGATGCGCTGGGCAAGGGCCAGCGACGCGCATGCGTCACGCCACACGCGCGGCTTGGAAAGGCCCGCCCCGAGAAAGGGCGCGCCAGCCCGCGCCTGATCCTGCTCGGTTAGCGCGTCAGCATTATACGCGATGTGACCGCGAAAATCGCTCACGCGCTACGGATGCAGGACATTGCCTGATTTCAGGACTGGGTGAAAATGCCCAGGCCGTCGTCACCCGGGTTGGAGTCCAGCTGAGTGAACTCGGAAATCGAAAAGGTTTCGACCGACTGAAGCGGCGCGATCCACTCGGCCGACGTCGATTCCGGCGGCACCGAACCCGTCAGGGTCGCACTCATTTCCTGCTTGTCCATGTTAATCGCTCCCTCTTATGTTCCGTCCGGTCCTCAGACCACCGCCCGTTCAGGACTGGGTAAAAACGCCCAGCCCGTCGTCACCCGGACTCAAGTCAGACCGCGTGAAATCGGAAACTGAAAAGATTTCGATCGACTGAAGCGGAGCGACCCAATCCAACGACATTGTTTCACGCGACACCGAGCCGGTCGCAGATGTACCGGTTTCCTGCTTGCCCATCGCGATCGCTCCCTCTTAGTTCCGATCCGATCCTGCAGCTTGGCAAGAACACGTGCCAGACCACCCTGTTGCTCGTTGCGGTATTGAAACGCGCACCGGAAGGCAACCGGAACCAGCCATGGAGCGGTCGTTTTGGTGCGAATTGTTGGGCTTGATCGGGCAGCGCGCATGCCGCGCACGGGTCGCGCCGCGCCGACTTCACTTTCCCCTCGCCTTTCACGCATGCGGCGTTAAACATTGCGCCAGCTGACAACGTTATCAGGAGAGGGGCTTTGGCCGCACCCGTCACGAATATGAGCTCGACCGACCCGAATTCGGGCGATCCGGGCGCACAGGGGGTCAACGCCCCCGACCTTCAGGTCTTTGTCTTCGCCCTATTCTTCATCTTCGGCGGCATCACATCGCTCAACGACGTGATCATCCCCAAGCTGAAAGAGCTGTTCACGCTCAACTTTACCCAGGCGATGCTGATCCAGTTCTGCTTCTTCACCGCCTATCTGGTGGTGGGTATCCCGGGTGCGAAGCTGGTCAAGAAGCTGGGCTATATGCGCGGCGCGGTGGCGGGCCTGGCCATCATGATCGTTGGCTGCCTGCTGTTCATCCCGGCGGCGCAGACCGCAACTTACGCGCTGTTCCTCGGCGCCTTGTTCGTGCTGGCAAGCGGCGTGGTGATCGTGCAGGTCGTCGCCAATCCGCTGATCTCGCTGCTGGGCAAGCCAGAGACTGCGCATAGCCGCCTGACCTTTGCCCAGGCGTTCAATTCGCTCGGTACGACCGTGTTCCCCTATGTCGGCGCGATCGTGATCCTGGGCAGCCTTGCCGCCGTGACGGCGGACCAGTTGTCGGGTGCCGAACTTGCTGCCTATCGCACGGCCGAAAGCCAGGCGATCGTCAACGGCTATCTCGGCATCGCCGCAGCGCTGGCCGTTGTCGCCATCGCTGTCTGGGCCTTCCGCAACCGGCTTCCGCACAGCGCCAACACCATGGGCGACAAGGAATTCGTCAGCGTCCCGCGCTATGCCGCCGGTCTGGTGTTGTTCATCATCGGTGCGGTGCTCGCCGTCCAGGTCAATGCGATCGCCGGTCTTGCCCTGATCATGGCCGCTCCGATCGTCTGGCTTTATGGCAACGACCTGCTCTCACGCCGTCGCTTCAGCTTCGGCGCGCTGTGCATTTTCCTCTATGTCGGTGCCGAAGTTTCGATCGGGTCGCTGATCATCAACTATCTCGCGCTCGACCGGGTGCTGGGCCAGCCGGAATCGGTCATCGGCTGGATGGTCTCGATCTATTGGGGTGGCGCGATGGTCGGTCGCTTCATCGGGTCGGCACTGATGCGCGTCATCAGCCCGGGCAAGCTGCTTGCGTTCGTTGCGATCGGCGCAATCACCCTGATCGTGATTTCCGCCAACACGACCGGCACGGTTGCCGCTTATTCGCTGCTGGCAATTGGCCTGATGAACTCGATCATGTTCCCGACGATCTTCAGCCTGGCCAGTGAGAAGCTGGGCAGCCGGGCGGCGGACGGGTCGGGCATCATCAACGTCGCCATTTTCGGTGGCGCGGTCATCCCGCTCGCGACCGGTGCGATTGCCGACAACACCGGCAGCCTCGCCATCGCGTTCGCGCTGCCCGCCTTGTGCTACGCCATCATCGCGGGCTTCGGCTACTACGCCCGTCGCCCCTATGACGGGCCGGTCGCGGGGTAAGGTCCGAAAAGATCGAAGGGGCCGGCGGGAGGGATCGCGCCGGCCCCTTCTTCGGGGGATCTGAGAGGGGACGTGCAGTCAGCGCGTCCCCTTGTTTATGTCAGGCCGCGATCGCGTCCTGGCTGGGCAAGCCGGGCATGGCGTCGACCCAGTAATCATCGACCGAGCAACCCGGCACCAGCGAAGGGGCGCACAGCAGGGCCACGCAATCGGCGAGCTGCGGTGCTTCCATCGGGCCGATCGTCTCTTCGACCATGTCCTCGCACCCGCCGGGCGCGGCCAGCAAACGCGCGCGCGCCGCGTTCCACAGGCAGGTCGCATCGGTCAGGGTCAGCGTGACGCTCACGCGGAATTCGGGCTGCGGGCCCATGCCCCAGACGCGGCGGTCGGGGTCGTTCTTCAGCAGTTGCGTTTCCCGCGGGTCCATCATGCTCGTTCCCTGATTTCGAGCGCTGTACTCTGGTTCCAAATGCCGGCTGCGGGCCCGGAACGAAATACTGCGCGATTACCTATTGTAGAACTACAATGCCGTCGTGACGGCTGAACCTATGCCGCCTCCGCCGCTGCTGAGAGGCTGGCCAGCGCCCGCGAATGCGCACCCACGATGCAAAGTTCGGCATAAAGCCGGTCCCACATCGTCGCGGGGATGGTCAGCATCGCGTCGTCGAGCAGATGGCGGCGCACCTCGATCCGCACGACCGGATCGTGCGAGAGGCTGAACGTCGCAGCGAGCGGGCCGTATGAGGTTTCATCGGGCAGCTGCTGACGTCCCGCGAGCCGCGCCGCGACGAGATAGCCGCACAACAAGTCTGCACCATGCACGTCGAGCCGCACCTCGGCATCGAGATCGGGTCGACCGAGCCGGATCGACGGGCCCCGCGCGCCACTGTCGATCGTGACCCGAAGCCGAATACCGGTGGCGTCGATGATTTCTCGGATGCGGGGGGCGCTGGTTACCATGCCATTGTTATAGAAACGACAATGCCCACACGGGTGCCCAGAGTAGAATTTCATCGCAAATTCGGGGGATAGCCGTTGCCGTTGCGGGTCCGCGCATCGGCAGAAAAAACGGGCCGGAACGCTTGCGCGTCCCGACCCGCCTTTGTCAGGGTAGATTTTATTAACGGAACAGCGAGGTGATCGTCTGCGGCGCCTGGTTGGCAATCGACAGCGCCTGAACGCCAAGCTGCTGCTTGACCTGCAGCGCCTGCAGCTTTGCCGATTCCTTCGCCAGGTCGGCGTCGACAAGGTTGCCGATGCCGCTCTCGATCACGTCCGACAGCTTGCTGACGAACGACTGCTGGCCCTCGATCTTACGCGAGGCAGCACCCAGGGTGCTCATCTTGGTGTTGATGGCAGTTGCCTGGGTCTCGAGAGTGCCCACCATCGTCTCAGCCGTAGCGGCGTCGGTGAAGGTGGTGCCGATCGCGGTCACGATCGCGGTGAAGTCCTGGTTCGCCACGTCGAGCGTGTCAGCCGCCATATCGGTCGACTGGAGCGCGCTCACGGTGCCGCTCGACGCCTTCAGCAGGTTGGTGCCATTGAACTCGCTGGAGTCGATGACGGTTTCGATCTGCTCCTTGAGCCCATCGAAATCTGCTGCGAGCGACGTACGGCTGGCCGAGTCCAGACCCGCGTCCGAAGCTTCGATCGCCTTGGCCTTCATCTGGTTGACGAGGTCGGAGATCTGCTCGGCACCGGCTACCGCGACGTCAACCGTGCTCTTCGCACGGCTGAGCGACGAACCGACCGACTTCAGGCCACCCAGGTCGCCGCGAAGCGTCTGAGCAACGGCGAAGGCAGCCGAGTCGTCCTTGGTCGACGCGACGTTCATACCGGTGTTGATGCGGCTCTGGGTGGTAGCCAGGGACTTGTTGGTCTGATTCAGGCTCTGGAGAGCCGCCATCGCGCCAACGTTCGTGTTAACCGAAAAACCCATGATCATATTCCTTCTGGAAAGAGTGGCCGCTTCTGCAGCCAGGCCTAGGACGCCGGCCCAGCGACGGGCTGCACAGCGCCTCCCGCTTTTGCATTGTGGGAGGCCGGAGGGTGATCCGGTCGCGACCGGGCAATATTGATGGTTAGCAGCGGGTTTAGATTCATCACCGGATGTTGCGACGCACCCTTGTTGGGCGATTCTCGACCTCTGCACGACCGCGCGAGCCGTTACGGGTCTATATTGACCGGACGAGAGGGCGCTCATCGCGGCGCCCCCGATTTGCGACATTCAAGGGCACGAAACCGATGCAGAATTGGCCGATCTGGCGCAAGCTTGCCGCCTCCTTCCTTGTTCTCCTGCTGACCTTTGGCGGGGTCAGCGCGCTGATCGTCAACGCGATTGGTGGTCTTGAACACGCGCAGACCGAAAAGGCGAACGCCCATACGGGCGCGCGCGCCACGCAGACCCTGCTGTATCTGACGCTGGAGCAGATGAACGCTGTGCGCGGCTTCACCATCCTGGGGCAGCAGGCCTTTTACGAAACCTATGTCGAAAACCGCGACAAGGTGGCGGAAGCAGTCGAAGAGATCCGAACAGTCTCGCAGGGGCATGATTTCGGCGGCATGATCGACGAATATGCGGCCGCCACTGCCGAGTGGCAGAAGGACAAGCTGGAGCCGACGATCGCGCTGGCGCGCAACCCGGCGACGCGTGCCGAGGCGCAGGAGCTGGCGGGCAAGAAGCAGCTCAGCCGCATCCGTGACGCGATCAAGGCGCTGGACGCGGCGCAAAAGGATCGAGTTGCTGCCGCCGATGCCGAGGAAGCCAGCCTGCGCGCCGGAGTCCGCTGGACGCTGGGCCTGGGTGTCGCGATCATGCTGGCGCTATCGGGTGGCCTCGCGTTCCTGCTCAACCGCTCGATCGCCAAACCGGTTGCCGACATGGTCGGCAAAATGGGCCGACTGGCTGCGGGCGATCATGCGGTCGAAGCCGAGACCGGCGCGCGTCGCGACGAGATCGGCGACATGGGCCGCGCGCTCCACGTCTTTCGCGACGCGGCAATCGCCAAGGAGGCGGCCGAAATCGCGAAACGCGCCGATGAGGCTGAACAGAAGAAGATCGTCAACCTGCTCAGCGGCGCGCTGAAGCGGCTGTCGGCGGGCGATGTGTCGCACAGTATCGACGCCGATGTTGCGCCGGCCTATCGCGGGCTGCGCGACGATTACAATTTGGCCGTCGCGGGCCTGCGCAACCTGGTCCATGCCGTCAGCCAGAGTGTCGAGGCGATCCGCACCGGGACCAGTGAGATCGCCAGCGCGACCAACGACCTGGCGCGCCGCACCGAAAGCAATGCCGCGTCGATCGAGCAGACTGCCGCCGCCGTCACCCAGATCGACGGTAGCGTCCGGGCCAGTTCGACTGCTGCGGGCGACACCGTCGCGCGTGCCGACCGTGCGCATGGCGCCGTTGCATCGGGTCGGGCGGTCGCCGAAGAGGCGATGCAGGCGATGACCCGGGTATCGGATAGCGCCAAGGGCATCGACGACGTGATCGAAGGGCTCGACAAGATCGCGTTCCAGACCCGCGTGCTTGCGATGAACGCCGCCGTCGAAGCCGGTCGTGCCGGTGAAGCGGGCCGGGGCTTTGCGGTCGTCGCCGACCTCGTGTCGGCGCTGGCGATGCGCGCCGAGGAGGAATCCAAACAGGCCCGCGAACAGCTGACCGCGACCCAGGTCGATATCGAAGGCGCGGTCGAGGCGGTGCGCCGCGTCGATTCTGCCCTGGTCGGGATCGCCAGCGATGTGGAGGAGGTGAACAGCCTGCTCGGCACGGTCGCGGAGGGCAGCCGGTCGCAGGCGATGGCAATCAGCGAAGTGTCCGGCGCGATCCAGTCGCTCGATGGCGCGACCCAGCAGAACGCGGCGATGGTCGAGCAGACCTCCGCTGCGGCACAGACGCTGAGCACCGAAGCGGACCGGCTTGCCGAACACGCCAGTGCGTTTCAGCCGGGCAGCGATCGCATGACCACAGCGCAGCGCCTCGCCGCCTGATCATTCCCCTTTCGCGCTGCCTTCCCGGAGCGCGAACGGCCCGCCCGTCGGATCCCACCCACTCCCTCGTGGTGGCGGTCCGGCCGGGCGGGCCGAATGCGTTTATCCGCGACCCAACCGGCGTCAGCCGGTCGGCGCAGCGCCCGATTACCGCCCGCCCGAAGCGTCGCTGCCCGGGCGGCGATAGACTTGCTCGCCGCCGACCCAGGTTTCGATGACCACCGTCGCGCGCAATTCGCTGGGCGACGCGAGCAGCGGGTCACGATCCACGACGATGAAATCCGCGCGCATCCCCGGCGCGAGATGACCGAATTTGGTCTCAGCAAAGCCGGCATAGGCGCCGTCCAGCGTGAAGGCGCGCCAGCTGCGTTCGCGTGTCAGCGCTTCTTCCGGTCGCCAGCCGCCAACCGGCTGGCCTTGCGCGTCCTGCCGGGTGAAGCCCGTCGCCCAGCCTTCGAACGGATTGGGGCTTTCGACCGGATAGTCGGAGCCGAACGCGATGCGCGCGCCGCTGTCCAGCATCGATTTCCAGGCATAGGCGCCCGTCAGCCGAGCCGCACCGACGCGCGCTTCGGCCATGGTCCGGTCACTGCTCTGATGCACCGGCTGCATCGATGCGATCACACCGAGCTTGGCGAAGCGCGGCAGGTCCACCGGATCGACCACCTGCGCATGCTCGATCCGCCAGCGGCGGTCGCCCTTGTAGGTCTCGCCAACCTCGGTAATCGCGTCGAGCACCTGCTGGTTGGCGCGGTCACCGATGGCGTGGATCGCGAACTGAAACCCGTCCATGGCGCCGCGGACGAGCAGGTTGGACAGCTGCGCATCGGTCAGGAACGGCAGGCCGCGATTGCCCGGCACGTCGCTATAGGGGGCCTTGAGCCACGCCCCGCGCGACCCGAGCGCGCCATCGGTGTAGAGCTTGATCCCGCCCATGCGCAGCTTGTCGGCATAGAGCCACGGCGTCGGACCGCTGCCGCCGACGCGCAGTGCGGTTTCGACGCCGTCCGAATAGGACATGATCCGCATGCGAAGCAGCCCCAAATCGCCCATGCGACGATAGGTCAGCCAATCGTCAACACTGGTGCCCATGTCGGCGCTGGCGGTGACGCCCATCGACAGCAGGATGTCCTGCGCCTTGATGAAGGCGGCGTTGCGGTCGCGTGGTGTGGGCTGGGGCAGCGCCTTTTCAATCAGCTCCATCGCCGCATCGACGAACACGCCGCCGGGCTTGCCCGCGACCAGCTCGATCCGACCGCCCGCCGGGGATTTGGTTGCCGGGGTGATGCCGGCTGCCTTGAGCGCAGCGCTGTTGGCCCAGCCGGCATGGCCATCGGCGCGGACCAGCCAGGTTGGGACGTCACCCGTCGCCGCATCCAGCTCCGCGGCAGTGGGGAAGCGGCCAAGGCCCCACACTTCCTGGTTCCAGCCACCGCCGGTGATCCAGCGCCGCGTGGGGTTCTCGGCGGCATAGCGACGGATCGCATCCTGCGCCTGCGCCAGCGAACGCGTCGCCGACAGATCGAGCGCGAGTGCGCGGAAGCCGAGGTTCATGACATGGCCGTGCGCGTCTACCATGCCTGGGATGACGACCCGCCCCTTGAGATCGGCGCGCCAGTCAGGACGCTCGGGGCGCTTCTCCCCACGCTTGAGCAGCTTCACCACCTTGCCATCGGGCGACATCACGATGCCGGTGAAGCGGACGACCTCACCCTGCTCATCCAGCGTGATGCCGTCGACATTGTCGACCAGCGCATCGGCAAGAGCGGGCGCGGGCAGCAGCAGCGCGGCGATCAGGGCGAGCGAAACAGGAAGGCGCACAAGGGTCTCCGAAAGCGGTGGTCGGGCGTAAACCTGACCTTGGCGGGACTTTCGAATAGGCGGTGTTCCCCCATCGCGCCAGATGGTCTAGGGCCGCGCCACCGGCCCGGCGGCGTTTCCGGGATTGCGAAAGAGTCACAATGGCAACTCAGGCTGCGTCCGCCCCCACTCCCCTCCCCCTCGCGCTGGCCGATGTGCAGATGGCGGCGGAGCGGATTGGCGGGTCGATCGTGCGCACGCCGACGCTGCACAGCAAGACGCTGTCCGACCTGACCGGCGCGACCGTGTATCTGAAGTTCGAGAATCTGCAGTTCACCGCCGCGTACAAGGAGCGCGGCGCGCTCAACACGTTGCTTCAGCTTGACGCGGCGGCGCGGGCCAAGGGCGTGATCGCGGCATCGGCCGGCAACCATGCCCAGGGCCTGGCCTATCACGGCAACCGTCTTGGCATTCCCGTCACGATCGTAATGCCCAAGCCGACGCCGACGGTGAAGGTGACCCAGACAGAGGGCCATGGCGCGAGCGTGATCCTGGAGGGCGAGACGTTCGACGAGGCCTATGCCCATGCGCGCCAGCTGGAGGCGAAGAATGGCTACACCTTCGTGCATCCGTTCGACGATCCGCGCATCATGGCCGGTCAGGGCACGGTGGCGCTGGAGATGCTGGCCGATGCGCCCGACATCGACACGCTGATCGTGCCGATCGGCGGTGGCGGGCTGGTGTCCGGCATGGCGACCGTCGCCAAGGCCGCCGATCGCGCAATCGAGGTGGTCGGCGTCGAGGCCGAGCTGTTCCCGTCGATGTACAACCGCGTGAAGGGCACCGACTTGGCCATTGGCGGCGACACGCTGGCCGAGGGTATCGCGGTCAAGGAGCCCGGCACGATCACCGCGCAGGTGATCGAGGCGCTGGTCGACGACATCGTGCTGGTCAGCGAGCGCAAGCTGGAGGAATCGGTCAGTCTGTTGCTGCAGATCGAAAAGACCGTGGTCGAGGGCGCGGGCGCGGCGGGCCTTGCAGCGTTGCTGTCCAATCAGGAACGGTTTGCGGGCAAGACGATCGGCATCGTGCTGTGCGGCGGCAATATCGACACGCGGCTGCTCGCCAATGTGCTGCTGCGCGACCTTGCCCGTTCGGGCCGCCTCGCCCGTCTGCGCATCCGCTTGCAGGATCGCCCCGGCGCGCTGTTCCATGTCAGCCGCATCTTCCACGAACAGGGCGTCAATATCATCGAGGTGTATCACCAGCGCGTGTTCACCTCGCTCCCTGCCAAGGGGCTGATCACCGACATCGAGTGCGAGACCCGCGACGGCGCGCATCTCGACCGGCTGATGGCGGCGCTGCGCACTGCGGGCTATGCGGTGAGCATGGTGGAACTGGATTGAGGGTTTTCCACAGCCCCGCGATGAACTGAATCGGGCGTGCGGCGAACCGAGTCGCGTTGCCCTCCACACCGAATCACCACTCCCGTATAACTGCGGTGCGCGCGCCGCTTGGCTGCGCAATCCCGAAAAATCACTGAACCGGCGTTAACCCATTTTCATGGTAAATCGGCTTTTCATCGTGATTCCGTCGCTTCATAAGGGTCACGTCCGACGCGATTTGCGTGGTTTCAAGGGGGCGAACGGGTGACGGCACTGACGCGCTTTCCACGGTTTTTCGTGACCAGCCCTTCGGCGTGTCCGTACCTGCCCGGGCGGCAGGAGCGGAAGATTTTCACCGAGTTGAACGGCCCGCATGCCGGTGAGCTCAATGATGCGCTGGGCCGCATCGGGTTCCGTCGCAGCCAGTCGGTCGCCTATCGGCCGAGCTGTGTCGGGTGTAACGCCTGCTTGTCGGTGCGCGTGGTCAATGACGAGTTCCGCCCCAATGCGACGCAGCGCAAGCTGATCCGTCGCCATTCGGACCTGTCCGTCACCGCGTGCCGCCCCTGGGCGACCGAGGAGCAATATGCGCTGCTGCGCCGCTATCTCGCCGCGCGTCATCCCAGCGGGGGCATGACGATGATGGATGAGACCGACTATGCCGACATGGTCGAACAGTCGCCGGTCAGCACCTATGTCATCGAATATCGCGAGCCGGAGGAACTGGGCGGCGAACTGGTCGGGGCCTGCATCACCGATCAGCAGGCCGATGGGCTGTCGATGATCTACAGCTTCTTTGCCGCCGACCACCCCCAGCGGCAGGGACTGGGCAATCTGATCATCATGGACCATATCGTCCGCGCCCGCAGCGCCGGGCTGCCCTACGTTTACCTCGGCTATTGGGTGAAGGGCAGCGACCGGATGGCGTACAAGACGCGCTATCGGCCGATGGAAGTGCTCGGCCCGAATGGCTGGTCGCGGATGCCGGACGATGCCGATGCGACCGTTGCCGAAGCTGCGCCGCAACCGATGCGGCTGCGCGCTTTCGCCTGAAATCAGGCGTCGCCGTTCATCCGTTCGACCTGAAGCTCCACCGACAATTCCTCAACCCCCTCGCCCTGGCGGATGCCGACAATTGGCGCGGCGCCGTTGAAGTCGAGCGCGGTGGCCATGCGGACATAGTTGGCGTCGGGGCTAATTCCGGCGGAGGGGTCGAAGCCGACCCAGCCCAGCCCCTCCACCCAGGCCTCGGCCCAGCCATGCGGGGGACACGTTCCCTCGCCGCAATTGCGGTAACCCGAGACATAGCGGGCAGGCAGGCCCAGCGCCGAAACTCCGGCGATAAAGATATGGGCGAGGTCGCGGCAGTCGGGATCGCCGCCCTCCAGTGCTTCGACGGCGGTCGCGCCGCGATCGGGGCGGTCAGCCGCTTCGGGGAAACGCTGGCAGAGCGCGCCGTTCCAGCGGTGCAGCTGGGCAAGCACCTCCCCGCTTCCCGCCGTGTCGCGCGCCCATTCAGCCAGCATCGCGTCGGGGGTCGTGCGCGCGGTGGTGCGGCGGAACATCGGCGGCGGGAGCAGTTCGTTGCTGCCGCGGACCAGCCCATCGGCTTCGGTGGTCAGCACCTGCCCCGCCACGGTAAGCTCGATTCGGTCGATCGGCCCCTCGGCGTACAGCATCGTCACGCGGTTCCCGAAGCCGTCGATCGAATCGCGCAGCCGCACGTCGCAATCGACGTCGATGCGCCAGTCTACCACGGTCTGGTCATGCGTGTCGCCGGGCGTCAGGCGCAATGTCTGAACCAGCCGCTGTTGCGGCTCACTAAAGCGGTAGCGGGTCTGGTGGTCGATCGCGAGGCGCATCAGATAAACCTGAACTGGCGCGCAATGGCGGCGTCAAGCAGCGCATTTTCGCGGATGAAGGCTTGCAGATATTCGTGCAGGCCACGGACAATCACTTCATGCGCGCGGGTCTTTTGCATCCGGGCGATGCGGGCGCGGGCCATACGGTCGGCTTCCCCCTGAAGTCCGGTGCGCTTGGCGAGAGCGTTGAGCTGCTCGACCACCTCCTCGACGCATCCGGCGAGGCTGCGGGGGAGTTCGGCGCGAGTGATCAGCAGGTCGATGACATTGGCCGGGCGGAGGCCGTCGCTGTAGAGCCAGCGATAGGCGGTGACCGCCGACACGGTCTGGAGGATCGTCGTCCACTGGTCACGGTCGACCAGCCCGCCGACCTTCTCCCCTTCGGGCAGCAGCAGATGGTATTTCACGTCGAGCAGCCGCGCGGTGTTGTCCGCACGCTCGATCGCGGCGCCGAGCTGAATCAGCATCGTCGCCTCATTGTCCATCATGCGGTGGATCGCGCCTTCAAAGCCGCGCGCTTCGGCCATGACCCCTTCGATCAGCGAGAGCGTCGTCGTCGTCCCGCCGGGACTGACGCGTTTCGCAAACAGCAGCCACAGCCGGTTGATCGCGGTCCATGCCTCGCGGGTCAGCGAGGTTCGGACCGCGCGGGCATTGTTGCGCGCTTGCTCCAGGCAGCGGACGATCGATCCGGGGTGGCTCATATCGAGCGTCAGGAAATGCGCCACCGGCTGCTGGCTGATCGTCTGGTGCGCGGCGGCATAGGCCTCTTCGGTGTAGGTGACGCTGAGCGCGCTGGCCCAGGCAGCCTCCCCCGCCGGGCGGGCCGACAGGGCGTCGAGGCGGACGGTCGCCTCGACCAGCCGGGCGATGAAATCGGCGCGCTCGACATAGCGGCCGAGCCAGTAGAGCGACGACGCGGTGCGAGAGAGCATGCGCATCAGCCGACCACCTGTGTCTGTTCCTGCCCCTGCACCGGCCCGTCGGGCATCAGGACGAAGCTGTCCTTGGTCCCGCCGCCCTGGCTGGAATTGACGACCAGCGACCCTTCTTTTAGCGCGACGCGGGTCAGGCCGCCGGGGACGACGCGGACGCCGTCGGAGCCGGAGAGGACGAACGGGCGGAAATCGACATGGCGCGGGGCGAGGCCGGTTTCGGTGACGGTCGGCACCGTCGACAGCGCCAGTGTCGGTTGCGCGATGTAGCGATGCGGTTCGGCGATCAGCGCGGCGCGGAACGCCTCGATCTCTGCCTTGGTCGCGGTTGGGCCGACCAGCATGCCATAGCCGCCGGAACCATCGACCAGCTTGACCACCAACTGGTCCAGATGGTCGAGCGTGTATTTGAGCGCATCCGGCTCGCGGCAGCGCCAGGTTTCGACATTGGGCAGCTTGGCTTCACCGCCGGAGTAGAATTTCACGATCTCCGGCATGTAGCTGTAGATCGCCTTGTCATCGGCGATGCCATTGCCCGGGGCGTTGATCAGCGTGACATTGCCGGCGCGGTAGGCGGCCATGATGCCGGGAACGCCGAGCATCGAATCCGGGCGGAACACCAGCGGGTCGAGGAAATCATCGTCGATGCGGCGATAGATCACATCGACGCGGACGCGCCCGGCGATCGTCTGCATATAGACGATATCGTCATCGACCAGCAGGTCGGCCGCCTCGACCAGCTCCACCCCCATCGTGTCGGCGAGGAAGCTGTGTTCGTAATAGGCCGAGTTGAAATGGCCCGGCGTCAGCACGACCGACACCGGGTTCGCGCCGCTGCGTTCCGGCGCCACCGATCGCATCGTTTCGCGCAGCATGTCGCTGTAGCTGTCGACCGCGGCGACGCGGAAGCTGCGGAACAATTCGGGGCAGAGGCGGATCATCGCCTCGCGATTTTCGAGCATGTAGGACACGCCCGACGGCGTGCGGGCATTATCCTCAAGCACATAGAATTCGTCCGGGCCGGTGCGGACCAGATCGATCCCGCAAATATGCGCCCACACATCGTGCGGCGGGCGGATGCCGACCACTTCGGGGCGGAATTGCGGGTTAAGCAGCACCAGTTCGGGGGGCAGCACCCCTTCCTTGAGGATGCGGCGCTCGCCGTAAATGTCCTGGAGGAAGGCGTTGATCGCCTCGACCCGCTGAACCAGCCCTTCGGACAGACGCTGCCATTCGTCATGCATGAAGATGCGTGGAACGATGTCGAACGGGATGATGCGTTCGCTGGCATCGGTGTCGCCATAGACGGCAAAGGTAATGCCCAGCTGGCGGAAGGTCGCTTCGGCCGATTGCTGGCGGCGGTGGAGTTCGGCGTGCGGGGTGTCGGCCATCCAGCGCGCGAGTTCGTTGAATTGCGGTCGCGGCTTAGCCGGCCCACCATGACCCCAGATCTCGTCGAACGCGCGACTTTCCCCCATCAGGCCTCCAAAGTCCCGAACCCCGTTACGGTTCCATGCTGCAATGCTTTGTTGCGTTGCACAAGGGGGTGTGGAGCGGGCGGACAAAGCGGACGTAAATGGGGGTGCTTTGGGGTGGGGCGACTGGGAGAGGGCGGGTTTGGGACTGGGACGCGACTGTTAGGCGACGGCGACGCGACAGGTGCGCGACTTTGGCGCGACTGGGGTGTCAGGCGAGGCGGAGTGCTGGGGCGAACGGTCGGCGGCATGGGTGGAACAGATCAGGAAATTTCCAACTTGTATCCAACAAAATGCAGGGCGAACGGCTCTCCGATAAATGGCAGCAAACGACCCATTTGCAGACCTCAGAAGACTGTTAAACGATTCGCATCATCGTAGATTTGGCCGCACTCATACGGCCCATCGTTGCTGTAAATGCGCAAAGTATCGCGTTCGAAAGTCAGAGTAAGGCAGAACGGCTCAACCGAACAGTCCTTCACTTTCTGCCCAATCAGATGATGGACGAAGAGGGGGTTAAGCCTGTCCTTGTCCGTATTGTGGCAGCGGACCACTCCCTCGCTATTGATGTGCTCAAGGTCGCCTTCAACGCTTATGCTGCCGACATCGAAGGCAAATTGGAACTGCCACTGACCAAGACAGATCTGCTCAAGCTGCTTACCGACTAGGAACTGCAAATCCGACGCTGGTGGAAACGGGTGCATAGTTTCGTTTGCACCGACCTTTGGGTCAGAAGCAAGGACAGCCAATCACCCAATTCCAGCCCCCCGTCACCCCGGCCTTGTGCCGGGGTCCACCGGGAGGCTGGCGTGGGAGTTGCGGCGCGATCGTTACGCGTGGGGTGGGGTGGACCCCGGCACCGGGGCCGGGGTGTCGATGGGGGTGGGGTTTAGCGGCGGTGCTCGCCCTTCTTGCCCTCTCCCGCTTGCGGGAGAGGGTTGGGTGAGGGTCTTCTTTTGCCTTCTGGTGGCTGGGGCGAGCGTCTAAGAAGAAGAAGAAGAAGAAGAAGAAGAAGAAGAAGAAGAAGAAGACCCTCCCCAACCCCTCCCGCAGGCGGGAGGGGCTAAGTGAAGTGCGGGAGGGCC
>FWWL01000693.1_pt1 | contig 89945 bp, 76 predicted proteins | sample 2228331 | NCBI WGS metagenome assembly FWWL01 (sample SAMEA103939775, study PRJEB20133) | metagenome | reverse complement strand
CGCGGTACGGGCACGGCGCACGGCGCGGGCACGGTACCTGTCGCGGGCACGGCGCCCGTCACGGGCACGGCGCGCGGTACGGGCACGGCGCACGGCGCGGGCACGATACCTGTCGCGGGCACGGCGCACGGCGCGGGCACGGTACCCATCACGGGCACGGCGGCGCCGTGCCCCTACTGTGCCGTTCACATACGTGAGATGCACGCGAGTCGACGCGCTCTCGTGGGGGCATCCGCCCTTCGGCTGATCATGCCCTGCTTCTGGTATAATGAATCAGCGCAGAATCGTTCAGTTCAGCAGGAGCAGAGACGTATGTCAGGTCTGTTCCAACGCATCGCCGATGCGGTCTATCGCGAATATGATCGACGCATCAAGCGCGCCAGCCTGATCACCGAATATGGCATCGCGCATCACCACGATCACGAGGAAGTCCACGCCGATGAGGATGTGGCGATTGTGAACCTGTCACCCGGCGCTCTGGCAGAAGCCGCTCACGCTCATCCGGAAGCAACCAACGAACAGGGCGATGCAGCTGTTGAGCATCTCGACATCGAACCGCTTGCCCCTGATAGCGAGGTCGCGCCTCCACCCGCTGCGGCAGTCGAAGCAGAAATAGAGGCGGACATCATCAATGCCCCGCCAGGTGCACCGATCCCGCGTGACTGATGTGTTTGCGTGTCCGCTCAGGAGCGGCGCCGCTGTTCGCCCGATCGCACCCGAACTGTTCCTGGAATCTCTGCGTCAGGGCGTCTGATGATTCGACGCTTCGCCGATCACCGTCAGGAACAATTCGACCACATCGGGATCAAAGTACTTTCCTGCCTGTGATCGAATATAGTCGAGCGCTTCCTCGCGTCGCCAGCGCGCGCGGTATGGACGGTCAGACTGAAGAGCATCCCACACATCCGCGACCGCGAAGAGACGCGCCGATAGCGGTATCTGCTCACCCTTCAGGCCACGCGGATAACCCGTGCCGTCCCATCGTTCATGGTGGCAGTAGGGAATGTCCAGCGCAGGGCGAAGATATTCGATAGGAGAAAGCATACTGTACGCATAATCCGGGTGTCTGCGCATGATCGTCCACTCTTCTTCGGTCAGCGGATCGGGTTTGCGCAGAATAGAATCGGGGACGCCGAGTTTTCCAATATCGTGCAGCAGCGCACCACGCCGGATATGGGCGATCTGCTCATCGCTCAGACCGGCAGCCCGCGCCAGTTGCACCGTCAGATCTGTCACACGTTGCGAATGTCCTTCGGTTTCCCGGTCACGCAGATCGAGGGCGCGCGCCCATCCCCGGATCGTCGCTTCATACGCCAGCACCAGTTGAGCGTTCGAACGCTGCATCGTTTCGAATGTTTCCACACTGTCGATGGTAATAGCCGCCTGTACTGCCAGCGTCTCCAGAAAATCAAACCACTCCTGCTCAGGATCGAGTCGACCCCGGTGAAAGAGTTCCAGCACCCCCTTTACCTGACCTCTGGCAATCAACGGAACGCCGCAATAGGTCACGAATGTCTCACTCTGCAGCATCGGCGCAGAGACACGAGCATCCGACGAAACACTCATGTCTGCAATGAACAGCATCCGCCGTTCAAGCGCGACCTGACCGGCATACCCCTCGCCGGCAAACAGCGTCGCCTGCTCAATGGCACGCGATTGAAACCCTCGCCCGGCGGCAAAGGTCAGCATCTGCGTGTATGGATCGAGCAAAAGGATGGAAGCAGCGTCTACATGCAGATGCAACGTGATCTGCTCGAGCAGAATGTCGAGCACAGCGCGCCTATCGAGGTTGGAAATGATCGCGCGATCGATCGTGCGCAATGCGCGCAATCGTCGAAGATTGAGGTGCACCCTTTGCTCAGCGCGGATCTGTTCCGTCATATCTTCGATTGCCAGTAAAATGAACTCATCGGAGTGCTGCACGCGGCGGGCGTTGAGCACCATCGTGCGCCGACCGATATGCTCGAAATCGTGGGTGACCTCATATCCGTCGAAATGAGTATTCTTCGGCAGAATCTCTTCTAACAGACGCCGTAGTTCGGGAATGTCCCACTGATAATTGCCAATCTCATAAATGCGACGACCCAGCGTCTCGGCAGGGGTTGTGCGAAACAGACGGTAAAAGGCGGGATTGGCTGAAACAACGTGCAAAGCGCTGTTGAGCACGAGCAGCGGTTCACGCACGGTGGCAATGATGTTTTCGGCAAACTCAAGCCCCTGTTGCGCTGCGCGCAGGGCGGCGCGCGTGGCGGTCTGATCCTGAAAGACGAGAATGATGCCGGTGATATCGCCGGTTGCCGTGCGGATCGGAGCGCTGGCGTCGCCAATCGGAATAGCGCGTCCATCACGGTTGATCAATACCGCATTCTGACTCAATCGGACGACAGCACCCTCATGCACAACGCGCGCAACCGGGCTTTCGAGCGTTGTGCTGGTTTCTTCATCGATAATCTGAAAGACCTGTTCCAGAGGGGTTTCCAGCGCCTCGGACTCAGCCCAGCCGGTTATCCGTTCAGCGGTGGGGTTCATCAGATTGATACGCCCATCGGTAGTTGTGACGATGACAGCGTCGCCGATGCTGTACAGCGCGGCACGCAGATGCGCCTCGCGCAACAGGAGTTCATTGTAGCGATCAGATAACTCGCGCCGGGTCATCTTTCGATGTGACGGTCCGCCAGACATGTTTTCGGGCATGCGAATATCCTTCCTGGCAGTGACGACACGCCGGTCTCGAGGTCAACGAGACGCAATTGAGACGATGCAGTACAAACCAGTATCCTTGCTCACAATGATGTATGCAATCATCGTGCAACAACCCGGCGCCTGGAAGAGAAAGTCTCTGTGCCCTGTGCAGCGTTTTTTAGAGCCTGTCCGAAAAAACCGCCCCTTCGATACGCGCTGCGCGCTACTCAGGATGCGGTTGTTCGGTATCCTGCGTTATTCGGATAGGCTCTGACCGCGAGAGCATTCCTGCACTGATTACGACACGCCATCGGAAATTATATCATCTCGCCGTCTTATGTTGCACTGAGGTGAAAAGAGCCGCCGGAGGCGCGCGCGTCTCACCCGCATCCCGGTCCTGTTTTCATCGCGGCGTTGTGCGCCATGCGCGTGACTGCCTTACATGGACAGACGCTGCTTGTCGTCAGAGTCTGTGGGGGAAGAAGCGGCAGACTGCGCTTCCAGAGCTGTGATGCGGCGTTCCAGTTCAGCGCGCTCGGCGCGCAACACGGCGATCTGCTGTTGCAAAGCGAACAGATGCGCCTGTAAGCGCATCTGCTCGATACTGCGCAGACGCTCGTCCAGCCGTCGTTCTTTCTCGGATAACGCATCGAGGACACGGACAACCGCGCCGTGAAACTCGCTGATCTGCAGCCACTGCGGGAGGGTGTGCCACCAGGTTGCGCGGCGCACCAGGCGCTGGAAGGCGTTGATTGCGGCAGCCAACCCGGGTCGGTTGGAGAGAACGATCCGGTGCGGATCGACCGACCAGGTTGCATGCGCCAGCGCCAGATTGTCGCGCAGATAGGCATCCGTCGGGCTGGCAGGCGCGGCAGACGATGTCGCACCCGGTGCTGGCGGCGTCCCCACGTCGCCGGTCTCCAGAGCGCGTTCGACCGCCCCCATGAGCGTCAACGCATCATCGCTGTCGGAATTGACCCAATAAATCGCCATCGTCGCCTCGCATGCCATTCAGCGCGCGCCTGAGCATAGACTGCCAGCGTCTCGCGGGCAGCGCGCTCCCACGAGAACCGCTTCGCACGTTCAACCCCGGCGCGCCGCAATCGTAGCGCCAGGTCTTCGCATTCCAGCAGCACATCGATCTGATGTGCAATATCGTTCACATTATAGGGATCGCAGTACACTCCGGCATCGCCAACCACTTCGGGAAGCGACGAGGTGTTTGCTACAACAACCGGCGTTCCTGAAGCAAGCGCCTCCAGCGGCGGAAGTCCAAATCCTTCATACAGAGATGGGTACACAAACACGCGCGCTCCTGCCAGCAACGCTGGCAGATCTTCGTCGGGAACACGCCCCAAAAAGCGAACGGTTCCGGCAATACCGGCACGTTCTGGCGCGGTGAGAATTGCTTCGTACTTCCACCCATAGCCGCCAGCAATCACCAGCGGCGGCAATGTGCGCCCGTTTGCGGCATACTGAGCGTGCAACACGGCATAGGCTTCGATCAGCCGGATGTAGTTTTTGCGCGGTTCGAGGGTGCCGACGCTTACCACATACTCGCCGTGCGTCAGATTGTACCGCGCCAGGATTGGGCGTGTTTCATCCGGTGTGTGTGGGCGAAAGCGCACATCGGCGGCTTCGTACACCACGCTGATTCGTTCAAACGGAATGCCCAGTTCGCTCACGATGTCGCGGCGGGTCGCTTCCGAAACGGCAATAATCCGGTCGGCGCAGTCACGGGCAAAACGCTCCTTGACCGCGTGTAACGCGGCATTCTCTGCGACATGCATGTCAGGAAAACGTCGGGTGGTCAGATCGTGAATGGTCAGCACTGTCGCAGCGCCAGGCGGTGCATAAGGCAATTGATCGGCGGCGTGGAACACCTCGACGAACCGCGTCGCCCCTCTGAGTTCCAGCCCCATCTCGGCGATTGACAGACGCGCCCAGATCGGATCGAGGGCATGATCGATCTGTGCTGCAACGGTATGCGCAGGTCCGTAACGCAAAGCGGGCAGCGCGCTCAGGTAGCCGCGCCGAAGACCCGGGCAACGCACGATGCGCACATTTGGAGCATCAAAGGCAGCCGGTGGGATCATCGCACGACCAGGGTTGAGTGGCAGAACGTCGATCAACGTGAAGGTATCATAACGCCCGACACGCACGAGATGATTGAGCAACGACCGGTGGTAGGTCAATACACCCGCCTGAGCAATGCGCAGCAGCGAGATATCAATGCCGATATGCATCACCCAATCGCTTCCAGACGCTCGACGATCTTTGCCGCCGCGTTCGCCCATGTCCAGCGAGCCGCGACTTCAGCGGCAGCGCGCGCGCCAACAGTTCGCGCTTCTTCGGGATGATCGTAGACGTGACGCATGAGTTCGCAGAGATGGTCGATGTCGGGGTCAGCCCAGCGTAAACCGCGGTAGTAAGGCGCACGCGCTTCAGCCGGAATAAGACCGCGAATGCGCAATGGATAGGCGACCTCTGCGTGGAGAAACTCCGTCTGCCCGCTCCAATCGGTCGAGATGACCGGCAGACCGCATGCCATCGCTTCCAGTGCCGGCATGCCCCACCCCTCGCCGCGTGTCGGCAACACGAAGCAGTCGGCGCTACGGTACAGCTGCCCGACCTGGTACGCTGCAATCTTCTGATTGGGTAACACCACGATTGGCGGACTATCGCTGCGGATCAATTCTCCGATACGTCGGGCGAGATCGAGCGTGGGGTCGTGGTTGAAGATTTTGAGCACCAGCACCACATCGTCACTGCGACGGAACGTTTTTTGATACGCACGGATCAGCACATCCGGCGCCTTTCGCTCAATCCATTCGAAGATCGATAGAAACACAAAGCGGTTACCAGGCTTATGTCCGGTGATGCCAGGATGAAAATAATCGGGGTTGACCCCCAGCGGAACGACGTAAACCGGACGCCGGACGCCGCTGGCGCGAAACACCTCCGCCCCCCAATGGGTCGGCGTCCAGACTTCGTCCATCTGGTTTGCCTGATAGACCCACTCATCCGGCAGTCGATCGGTCTCGATCATGGTATACCCGATCCGGTAGCGACCACTATTCTTGATGAACGAGTCACCCTGATGGTAGACTACCTGCGGCAGCGCGGTATCCTTGGGACGAGCGCGTAACTGATCGATGCGCGGATCACCCGTCAACGGTTCGGTGAAATCATTCCCCCAGATGCACGCCAGACGAACGTCGATGGTGCACCGATCGAGCGCGATCACCAGTTCACGCGACGAGGTGGCATACCCGGATGGCGATGCCACCAGTGAATGCCAGACAATGGCGCGGCGATACTTCTGATCGTAGAACGAACGCCACTTGCGGGTAAACGTCTCTCGCCCCTCGTCCCACATTGCCTGCCACGACACATTATTGATCCTGGCGCTGGTGTTCTCGTCGTGCACCACCTGCGTGCCGCCGGTGCAAACGACTTTGAACCCCGCCTGCTGCGCCCGCAGGCAGTAATCGGTATCCTCGAAGTAGGAGGTGTACGCCTCATCGAATCCGCCGATCCGCGCGCGCACATCGTGTCGGATATACATGCACGCGCCGGTGATCCCTTCCACTTCGCGCACTCCAGGATACTGACCAATGTATGCCTCACCGCCGCCGATCTGATACCCCCAGAAACTATCCAGCGGCATGTACGTTCCGGCGTGTTGCAGCAATCCACTGGTGTGCAGCAGTGTACACCCGACAATGCCATACGCCGGATGACTGTGAGCCACATCGCGCAAATGAGCAAGCCAGTGATCCTGGATGATCAGAGTATCGTTGTTGAGCAACAGCACATCGTGATCCGGCGGCGTTGCTGCCATGCCCTGGTTGTTGCCGCGTGTGTATCCCAGATTGCGGTCATTCGCAATCACCTGGATATCTTCCTGGGCACGCAACCATTCCAGCGTCCCATCGCTGCTGCCGTTATCGACCACCAGCAGGTGATACTCAACATTCCTCGTATGTGCACGAATGCTCTCGATACAACGGCGGGTGTACTCCAGACCATTCCAGGTGAGAATAATAATGGTCACGGGTGGACGTGGAACGTTGGACGTGGAACGTGGAACGTGGAACGTGGAACGTTGTCGATCACTGGTCGAGAAACATGGGCGACAGAATGGAAGCTGAATCCTCAGGACTGCCATACCGCTCTCATAACCCGATGTCCAGAACCCGATCCTCTCTTGCCTGATCACAGCCTCTCCCCAAATTCACCGCTGCGGCGCTGGAAGTACCAGTAGCCAATCGCCAGCGTCGCCACAGCCGTCAGCAGCACACGCAGCACACTGTCGAGCGCGGGAAGACTTGGGGTCGGAATCTGACCAAACGCGACCGCATTGCCATACAGCACCTCGCGATAGAACTCAACCAGCGACGCCATCGGGTTCAGCCAGCGCACCAGTTGCGCCATCGGACCGACGACCCGATCGAGCGCATAGATGACCGGCGTGAGAAAGAACCAGAACTGAATAAAAATGCCGATCAGGTGAACAGTATCCCGGTGCCGCACTGCCAGCGCGCCGAGAAACAACGCCACCCCTGCCAGAAACATCGTCTGGATGCCGATCAACACCGGCAGATACACAAACGTCCACGAGAAGTTCGTCCATGCGCCGGTCGCACGCAGCGGCGCGTACATCGATTGGACTGCAGCCATCACCAGCAGCAGCATCGGCAGTGACAGCACAAAGTTCACCAGGCTGGACAGCACCGAGACGAGCGGCAGCACTTCGCGTGGGAAGAATACCTTTTTGACCAGCGCGGCATTATCGATCACGCTGCGCGTCCCGCCGTTGACCGCTTCGCTGGCGAAATTCCACGGCAGCAGGCCAACCAGAAGGAACACCGGGAACATGGCGATATCTGCTTGAAAGAAAACGCTGAAAACGAACCAGAAGACCAGCATGAGCAGGAGCGGCGCAAGTTGCGTCCAGAGGTAGCCAAGTGCACTCCCTTTGTAACGCACCTGTAAGTCGCGCACCACCAGATTGCGGATCAACTCGCGGTATGCCCACAGTTCGAGGATTTTGCGCATTGCGCCGGCGCTGCGATCGACCGCGACGCCAGCCGCGCCGAAAACCAGCCCCACAATCGTGGCTACGGTCAGCAGCAGAGGGATACGCCGATCAACAGCCTGTTCCGGCAACGGCGCCCGCACCGCGCGATAGGCGTCACTCGGCGCATCGGGCGCAAAACGGGCGCTCAGGTTGCTGTAGAGGTAGCCAAGCGCGTCACGGATGGACTGCCGTCCCGCTATCAAACGCACGAGATCGGCATCGATCTGGTGCGCGATTGCGCCGGTCGCCGTGGTGCGACGCAACTCCAGCGCCGGAATGTCGATGCGGGTCAGCTGTTCCTCTCGCACTTCCAGGGCGCGAGTCAGGTCGCTCAATTCTTCGCGTGGCAGTTGATCGACAGTGACGTATGCTGAAACCGGCTCAACCGCGCGGTTGAGTGGAAATGCCTGCGTGCGAATAATCTCGCGCAGCAGACGCTGGAACGTGGTTGCCGGCTCGCGTCCCTGCAATGCCTCGGTTAACTCCCAACCCATCAGGTTGCGCAGAATCTCGCGTCCGCCGGCGGCGCGCACCGTTCGCGCCAGGGTCTCTGCCGCTTCATCAGCCAGCATCTGCGCTTCGGTAGGGGTGCGCCCGGTAGCAATGATCTCAACCCGTCCATCGGATTGGGGCACAAAACGGACGGCATACGTCGGTCCGCCGAGATCGGGACGGCGCGCTCTGAGTAACTCAAACGCCTGCATCTCAACAGCGCGGTAGTCGTCGTCCGGCTGACCGTCGGCATACAACTCGCGGTAGCGTCCAGCAGCGTCGATCTGGACCGCAGCAACGGTCTCATAGCGGATCGGCTGCGACAGAATGCGCGGCGCGGCTGCCAGCAAGGCGCCCACGGCGCACAGCAACAGCCAGAGCCACTGATAGAGACGCAGTGGTCCACGCTGACGACCGAGCGCCACAATCCAGGTTGTCGGCACTGCTACACGCGCCATCTCACGACCTGCAACCGATACTATCGAAATCCTACGACAACCACGTCCTCCACTTCGGCGACCACGTACAGATCAGGCGTCTGCGCCAGCCGTTGTTCGACGACACTCCAGCGAAAGGCGCGCTCTATGCTGGCCATACCCACACTTCGATTGCTTCGCCAGCTGCAAGATCGAATACCAGCATCGAGCCATTGAGTACGACACGATTGCCTCCGTCAGCGCCGTTGACGGTTGCAGTACGTGGCAGAAATGGCAACTCTATTGCGAGCGCTGGCAGATCAGATATTCCATGATTGGTGACCATCAAGCGCATAGGTTCTCCAAGCGCCTCGATACCATGCTCTGCCCTCGTTTCCAGACCTGCACGGTTCATTTCCACCTGCACCAGCGCGACTGCCTGCTGTCGCTCTGCAATCTCCGCCAGTGGCGCGATCCAGAGATCGCCGGCATCACGGCGTGCTGCGGCATACTCCACTACCTTCCTCCAGGCCGCGATTTGGGCCGGACTGACCACTTCCTCGGTGTGCGCCCACAGGTCGATCATACCACCCGCAGCAACGACGCGATCGATCACGGATAGCGCTTCGGCAGCGCTGCCTTCGGTCAGGTAGAAATCGGGGCAGGCGAGAATCGTTTCGTGTCCGGGCACCGAACGGCAGTGCGGGTCGTCCAGGCTGACGATATGGTACTGCGGCTGGCGCGGGTTCCAGTTTGTACGGGTGACCGACGTGATGCCCGCTTCTGTGAGCGCCTGCCAGTTCGCATAACTCATTCCCGCGCTGCCGCTCCAGGGAAACGCCAGCGACCGCGCCGGAGGAACATTGCGCTCAGCAGCGACTGAGCGCCACTCAGCCAGATCGCTGCGCCACTCCTCGACACTGGCAAGCCCGCCGTACAGATGGCTGAATGTGTGGCTTTGAATGTCGTGCCCTTCACGCTGGAGCAGTGGGATGAGATCGCCGAAGTACCATGCCGGGTCGGTGTCTACCGTGCCATACGGGTCGGGCGAGAACCAGGGTTGCTGCTGCCAGGCGTCGGTTTGCCAGCGGTTCGCGCGATTCGCCCAGGAGAATGTCGGGTCTCCCATGAAGCGCCGTCGTTCACGGTTGCCAATCAGAAAGTTGTACCCGGTTGCGTAGTACGTGGCACGAATGCCGTATGGACGAAAGAGTTCCACTGTTGTCGTCACCCCTTCGCGCATACGCATCCCGCGCGCCACCGGGTCCTGGTCGAAGTTCGGATCATCGACCGAGCGCGAGTGGATCAACCCACCCATCGTCGTTTCCCAGTCGAACGAGAACGAGAGCGCACCACGCGCACCGCGGGGCCAGGGAAGCACAATCACGCCGTCGGGTCGCTCTAGAAGCAGCGTCGGCATGTCGCCGGAGGCGGGGAAGCGCCCGCGCCGGATGCGAATGGTGTCCAGATAGACCCGGTCATCCGAAGCGGGATGAAAGGTGACGGCGAGGCGCACCGCGCCAGCAGGAGCAATAAATCCGCCGCCGATCAGCGACCAGGGCTGAACATCGTCTGGACCGTTCCAGCGACGCACCTCCTGCCAGCCGCTCCAATCGGTACGCAGAACATCGCCGCCGGCATCGAGCCAGTGAAACCCCAGGCGCACCCGCGTCGCCGAGGTCGAGTCGGCAAGCGCCTGTGCGACGGCACAGTACGACTGACCGGCACGCACTGCAACCTCAGGGGTGCGGAGATGATTGGCAATTCCAAGCAGTTGAAATGATCGTCCCCTGCCGGAGACTGTAAAATCACCAACCTGGACGCCAGTTGCGGCGCCGCTCCAGCCAGCCGGCAACAGGACGCCGGATGGCGTACCAGGCGCCAGATTCGCAAAATCGGGCGTTTCCAGGAGATCACCGGCGATCACCGGCACGACGGCGCAACGTTCGGTGCGTTCCTGCACAAGCGCAATGCCGGCGATGATCAGGAAGATGCCGAGCGCAACCACAACCCCAGCGCCTGCACGGCGCCACGTTCCTTTCATGGTTCTTCCTGGCGACGTGTTCTGCCTTCGTTCAGACGGCGCATTATAGCACACCGGGAAACAGGGGCGTTGACTACAGCAGCCGGTTCTTGATTTTTGTTTTTTGGTTCCTGGTTCTCGACATGAGGCGATCATGCGCCTGGCGCACAACCTGGCATTGAACAAGCCGCATGCGCACGCGCATCAGAGCGCATCACAACGCTATCGCAGCAATCTCCAATCCAAAATCTACAATCTAAAATGGTATAAAATCTCCACTCGAAACTGGCAGACCCGGCAGATCTGTTCACCTCAGCAACAACCCCTGACTCGAACACATCCGCGTAACGTATACTTATGGAGAACACACATGCAGAGGAGCTATCATGGGCGAACAATCCGTCTCAAACCACGACGTCGCCACGCTTGGCGGCGGATGTTTCTGGTGTCTCGAAGCCGTGTACGACGAAATCGAAGGGGTCATCAGCGTTGAGTCGGGGTATGCCGGCGGGCACAAGCCCAACCCCACGTATGAGGAAGTCTGCACCGGCAGAACCGGTCACGCCGAGGTGGTGCAGATCGCCTTCAATCCACAGGTGATCACGTTCCGCGATCTGCTCGACATCTTCTTCAGCATCCACGACCCAACCACGCTCAACCGCCAGGGCGCCGATGTCGGTCCGCAGTACCGTTCGATCATTCTGTACCACAACGAGGAGCAGCGCCGGATTGCCGAAGAGATGATTGCGTCCCTGAATGCGGCGAAGGTCTGGAAGAACCCGATTGTGACTGAAGTGAAACCGTTCACAGAGTTCTGGATGGCGGAAGAGTATCACCAGGAATACTTTGCGAAGAACCCGTATCAGGGGTATTGCATGGCAGTCGTCGCACCCAAGGTGACGAAAGCGCGGAAGCAGTTTGCCGGCCGGATCAAAGCAAACCGTTGATCACGCACCTGCAAGCAATGCCACTGCCGTTGCAGCGATGGGAACACTCAGGTTGTCTGTTCCGTGCGGCGATACAGCCTCGACCGCAGTGGCAACGGCAGCCCCCAGACACGCGGCAACGACCACACGCACCGGGTCGGTAACGGGTGCGAACGGCGCCCACGCCGACCCCGGCAATAAGAGCATCGTCAGGAGCATGGCGACAGCACTCGCCAGAAACATGACTGCGGATCCTTCCAGCGTGCGGCTGCTTTGCCCGATCGTATATCGGCGCCTGCCGATGCGCTGGCCCACCAGCGCTGCAAGTGCATCACCCCACGTCATTGCCATCACCCCGGCTGTCGCCGCCACACCGCGATCAATCGGTCCCTGCGGGCGCCACAGAACGGCAAAGATCAGTGTGATGGCAAGGGCGAAGTAGATCGTGCCGGGCGAACTATCCTCGCGGTCCATGGCGCGCACGATGCGGTACCGGTAAAGAATGAAGTTGACGACAATGAAGGTTGCAAAGGGGATGATGCCGATTTCCCAGCGGTCGAAAAGCGCCAGAATGCCAAAGACCCACATCCCCGCGCCAATATGAATGATCTTGCGCGTCAGATCGGCAGGTAAGCCGGCAAAGCGATGCAACGCTTCGCCGAAGAGCAGTAAGCCAATTGCGTAGGCGTAGGAGATACCCAGACCTGCCCATTCACGTGTGGTGATCAGCGACTCCATTGTCGTCAGGCAATGCTCTTGTTAGCACTACAACGAGATTTCTTATGTGCGACAAAGGCACGTGTTCAGACGTATCGTACCCGTGGTGTTCGTGCGTCGGCGGGGCAGCGTCTCGTGGCGTTTGCGAAAGCCATCCCGCCGCCGATACTGGATCGTAAGGCGCAACGGGCGCGAAAACGCGCGATCGATAAGCGTGGCTTTTGTGGACTTTGTGTCTTCGTGGTGCGATCATCAAGCCATGTCTCGTTGTTGTATCAGACTGTTCAGACTCCTGGCAGGAACCGTCCTGGATTGAGGAGGTGCAGCGGATCGAACTCTGCGCGGATGCGCCGCATGACCTCAATGCCCTGGGGCGGCGCACCCCAGCGCGGCGTGTCCGGCAGTGTTGTCGCCACCCACTGTACCCCTGGCAGGTCTGCGATCAGGCTGGTGAGCGCGGCAGATGTGACGGGACGCATCCGCACGTACAGAATGCCGCTCAGCGCACGCGCTCCGATACAGACAGACGCTCCAACACGCCGGGCGGACGCCTCACAGTGTGACACGGCGTCTGCCACATCTGCCGGTAAGACTGCCAGTTTCACGACCGCCTCATCATCGGCGAGCGCTGCAGTTTGTGGCAGATCGGCAATCCTGGACCAGAGGGTTTGTGCATCATCGCCTTCCAGTCGCTCGACCGATTGCGCGCCGTGGCGCTTCACCAGTGCGCCCATATCGCGCATCTGGCGCTCGACCGCCTGCGGTAACCCTTCGGCAGCCAGCGCCAGGGCACAGGCGCCGGATTGACCGATCCGCGTCAGTGCATCACTGTTCAGGTATTCAGCAGCAACCGGTGCAAGTTGCGTTCCATCGAGTTCGTCGAGCGCAGCATATGCCTGGGCAGGGTCCGCAAACCGGCAGATGATTGTTCCCGCCGCGCGCGGGAGCGGCAACAGTTTGAAGTTCGCACTGGCAATAACTGCCAGCGTTCCGAAACTCCCCAGGTAGAGTTTCATCATATCAAAACCGCTGACGTTTTTGACCACCATCCCGCCGCCGCGCGAAAGACGTCCCCCGACTTCAACGACGGCGATCCCGATCAACACATCGCGCAGCGTTCCGTATCCCAGGCGTCGCGGTCCGTCGGTTGCCGTGGCAATCAACCCGCCAATCGTCGCCCGATCGGGCAACGGCGGGTCGAGCGCCAGCATCTGCCCGTGCTGGTTCAGATACGCGCGCAGTGCGCCAAAGGTCATCCCCGCCTCGACAGAAATCGTCAGGTCTTCGGGCGTGTGCGCCAGGACACGTTTGAGCCGGGTGGTGCATACAACCAGGTCGAGACGCTCTGGCGGTCTTCCGATCAACTGATGCGTTCCGCCCCCCCACGGCGCAAGCGCTGCGCGCTGCTCCGTCGCCACCCGCATAACTGTCTGAAGTTCGTCGATCGTTGTGGGGGTGACAACGCATTGCGGCCGGAGGCCATGAACCCTGAACGTCGCCAGGATCGCCTCGTCGTCCTGGACGGCATCAGGGGAAAGTGCAGAGCGCAGTGCATCGATGAGGCGCGTCATAGGAACACCCAATGCTTCACAACCAAGTCCCTGCCGGCACACTACCCGCATCCGCGCCGATCAGATCAGCAACCGGCAAACCGCGTCGTCGCAGCGCCGCCAGCTCGCCGCAGCCGGCGCCTTTAGGAAAGATTTTGCCCGGATTGAAGATTTCAAGCGGGTCGAAACTGCGTTTCAGCCCCGCCATGGCAGCCAGATCATCGGTTGTGAAGAGCAGGTCCATATAATCGCGCTTCTCGACGCCGATACCGTGCTCACCACTGATCACCCCTCCCTGATCGATCGACTCGCGCAGGATGTCGGTAGCAGCGTGGAGCGCCCGCTCGAGTTGACCTTTGTCGCGGCGGTCGAACAGAATGAGGGGATGCAGGTTGCCGTCGCCGGCGTGAAAGACATTGGCAATCGGCAGGCGATACTCACGCGACACCTCGCTCACGCGCGCCAGCGTCGCCGGCAGGCGGGTGCGTGGCACAACCGTGTCAACCAGATAGTACGTCGGCGCCAGCCGCCCCATCGCACCAAACGCATTTTTACGCGCAGCCCACACCTGCGCCTGCTCTGCGGCAGTCTTTGCCGGACGCACGTCCATTGCGCCCAGATCGTGGCAGATGCCGGTAATCTCGGCAAGCAAGTCGTCCAGCCCGTCGTTGACCCCATCGAGTTCGATCAAGAGCGCTGCACCGGCGCTTTCGGGCAATCCAAGCCGGTACATCCCGTTCACCGCCCGAATCGCCAGTTGATCCATCATCTCCAGTGCGGCCGGTAAGAACCCGCGGGCGATCACGGTCGAGACCGTTTGCGACGCAGATGGAATATCAGGGAAGAGCGCCAGCACCACACGCAGCGCTTCAGGTAGTCGGGTCATCCGTACCCACGCCTCGGTGATGATGCCGCAGGTCCCCTCGCTGCCGGTCAGCACCCCTGCCAGATCATACCCGATGCCCTCCTGCCGCCCATCTCCCGTCCAGATTACACTGCCGTCAGGGAGCACGACGCGCAACGCCAGCACGTGGTTTGCTGTCAGACCATATTTGAGGCAATGGGGACCGCCGCTGTTGTTGGCGATATTGCCGCCGATGGTGCATGCCTTCTGAGAGGATGGATCGGGCATGAAGGCATAGCCATACTGCGACAGGTGTTGAGACAGTTCCCAATTGATAACGCCAGGCTGAACCCGTGCCCGTCGGTTACGGACATCGACATCCAGCACCCGTTCCATCCGCGCCGTCGAAATCACAATCCCGCCGTGGATTGGCGTCGCTCCACCGGCAAGACCGGTTCCCGCACCGCGCGGCACAACCGGCATACCGGCACGATTGGCGATCCGCACGACTTCGGCGGTCTCCTCGGTGGTGGAGGGAAGCACGACCAGACTGGGCATGTGCGTATCGAGCACACACCCATCTGCCTCATAGGTCAACAACGTAGCCGCATCGTCGATAACCGAACGCGGTCCAACAACCCGTCGCAGATCGTCCAGCACACTGGCGAATCTCATGGTTCCCTCCGTGGTATCCGCAGCGTCTGCCCAACCGTCAGGCTCGAAGGATGACGAATATCATAAACTGCCGGCATAGCAACACCGATCACGTTTGTTCGTTCTCATCATTGAACAGCTGGTTCATGCGGTCGATCTCGCCGGGTGCGATATGGATCGGATTGCCGGAGAGAATGCCGGTCACCTGACGGAACGGCCGCCCGATATGCATGCCACGATTATCGATGGTAAACTCACGGATATCCTTATCGTGCATCGAGCCACGCATCTTCAACACGGTCAACCCGCGCCGCATCTCGCCGAACATCTCGACATACCTCAACAGAATAATCGAATCGGTCAGCGTCGAAATATGGGTTTCCGTGACCGACTCGCCCCCCATCAGACTGGGTGTGGTTGCCGTGAACAGACCGGCGATCTCCTGATGCTTGATGAACGACGTCAGGCTGATAACAAACTCACGGAAGCCACGGATTGTCGAGACGCGCTCTAGCGCCGAAAGGCTATCGACCGCCACGCGGTTGGGGCGGAACTCCTGGATCAGTTTCTTCATGGCGATCAGGTGATCCTCGAGCCCGGCAGTTTCCGGATACTCGCAGACGACGCGCAGCAGACCGTCGCGCTCCATCTGCTCGAAATCGACGCCCCACCCGGTTGCATTGCGGAAGAGTTGCTCGCGGCTTTCTTCGAAAGCGAAGAGCAGGCAGCGTTCACCACGATTGACCCCGCCGGCCATAAACTCGGTGGTCATCAGCGTCTTGCCGGTGCCCGTCGCGCCCGACACCAGCAGGATCGAGTCGCGGAAGAAGCCGCCGCCGCACATATGGTCGAGTTCGGGATTTCCTGACGTGACGCGAATATCGGACGAACGCTGCTTGAGCTCGATGGCAGACAGCGGTATGACGACCATGCCCTCCCCCGACATGATCGTGAAGGGGAACTCACCCTTCTGGTGCGACGTGCCGCGAAACTTGAGAATCTCGATCGTGCGACGACGCTTCTCATCTTCCAGCACATTCCGCAGGATGATCACATTATCGGCGACAAACTCTTCGACGCCGTAGCGTGCAATGTCGCCATACTCCTGCGTGCGTTCGCCGGTCATGATCGCTGTGACGCCCATCCGTTTCAGCGCTGAAACGACGCGGAACAGTTCGCGGCGCACAACGGCGCTATCGGCAAACTGGGTAAAGATTGCGCCGAGCGAGTCCATCGAGAGGCGTTTGGCGCCGATACGACGCACAGCATTCTCGATGCGCGCCAGAAGGGCGCCGAGGTCATAATTCCCCGCGAACAGCACTTCTTCGCCAGGCTGTGGGGATGCATCGACAAATGCCCACCGTCCTTCGCTCTCCCAGGTCGGGATATCCCATCCGAGCGACTCCATATTACGCCGGATGTCGGAAGGCGGCTCTTCGAAGGTGACGAACACGCCAGGTTCGCTATATTTTCGAATGCCCTCAGCGAGAAACTGTGCCGCGAAGACAGTCTTGGCGCTGCCGGCGGTACCGGAAACAAGCGTGGTGCGACCGGCGGGAATGCCACCGTTGGCAATCAGGTCGAAGCCGCTGATCCCGGTTGGCAGTTTCTCGATGGCTGGTTGACGCGGATTCTGAGTCACTCCTGCGTTCCTCCTGTACCCGTGGGATGGATTGGCAGATCCAGCCCTTGCAGCACTTTGAGCGTATCTGACAGATCACCAATGATGCGTCGAACCGGCGGCGGCAGTTCCTTGATCAGCGTCGGCGTCGCCAGGATGCGCTCCTGTTCCGCCAGGTGCGGCTGCTCCAGCACATCGATCACGAACAACTGATACTGACTGCCCAGGTTCTGCTCACAGATGCGTCGCAGGTTCTGGATCGCCCGCTCCGTGCGCGGCGTCTGTCCGGTGACATAGAGCTTGAGAACGAACTTGCTCGTCATCGGTTCTCTTTCCCCTTCGAACGTTCTGGTCTGTGCTTCTCCGCCGCCAGCATGAATGGTATCATAGATCAACTAATGCGCGCCGCCAAGTGCATAGGTGCGATAGTATGATACCAGGTACCCCATCAATTCGAGGACAAGCAGTCGGCCCTCTTCAACATACGCCTGCGTGCGGATCACGCTGGCATTCCGCACACGCTGACGGATCGCCTGGGTGTGCACATCGACGACATCACGCGGACCGGCGCGGAGAAAGCCGAGCTGGTAGGCAATCTCACGGAGCGGATCGGACGTATTAACGTCTATTTTATACGCGCGCTGTTCCAGCCGTTGATCAAGTATCTGACCATACTGCGCAACCAGTTCCGCAAACAGATCTGGTTGTCCCTCCCGGAGTGGCGTGGCGCTGTACAACTGCGCGGTCACCGAGGTGCGTGTATCATGCGAGAGTTGTTCAACGGCTGCAATCTCGCGTGCATTGCGCGCCAGTTGTTCCTGCTGACGGGCGCGTTGCAGTTCTCGCAACAGACGCTGGCGCTCGACTGCGTACCGCACTGACCGCGCCAGCAATTCCTGAACGCAACTCCCCTTTTGCAGGTAATCCTGTGCGCCGGCATTCACTGCCTGCACACCCAACATCTCGTCGCTCAGCATCGTCAGCACGACCACTGGCATATCCGGCGCCTGCTCCAGGACGCGCTTCACCGTATCCAGCCCGCCGCTGTCGGGCAGCGACAGATCGAGCAGCACCGCATCGAACGATCGTTGTTGAAGCAGATCGAGCGCATCGGACAGTCGTTCGACATGCGTGAGCGTAAACGTCCCAATGCTCGTTGCAGCAAGCGCTTCGGCAGCCAGGCGTGCATCGCCAGGATTGTCTTCGACCAGCAGAACTTCGAGCGGCGCACCGGTTTCGCTATGCATGACACGCACCCTGACGACGCTCACAGCGCCTTTACCGACACACAGTCGCTACGGCAGCGCTGGTAACGTAAAGCAGAAGAGCGATCCGCCATCGGCAGGACGCTCGACCCAGATCCGACCCCCGTGTCGGATAATCACCTTTCGACAGATTGCCAGCCCAATCCCGCTTCCTGGATACTGGCGCCGGCTCTGACCCCGCACAAACATATCGAAAATGCGCTCTACATCCGATGCGGGAACACCGATGCCATAGTCGCGTACAGTAAAGAGCCATTCATTCATTCGGCGTTGCGCGCTGATATGAATGCGCGGTCGCTCGTCGCCGCAGAACTTGATTGCATTGCTGATCAGATTACGAAACACCAGCCCGATTTCAACGTCGTCGCCAAGGACGACCGGCATGCTATCGAACGTGATTTTTGCCTGACTTTCAGCGATGGCGACCTGCAACATGCCAATTGCGCGCGCCAGGGCGTCATTGCAGTCGATGGGGCGCATCACCGGCCGGTGCTGGTCGAGACGCGCATACGCCAGCAGTTTGTCGATGAGCGATTGCATCCGCATCGCACCATCGTGCGCGTAGGTGATGTATTCATCGGCGCGTCCATCGAGCTGCTCGCCATAATGCCGCCGGAACAGGTCGAGAAAACTGACGACCATCCGCAGCGGTTCGCGCAGTTCGTGCGACACAATCGAGGTGAACTGCTGCAATTCGGTGTTGGCGCGCGCCAGCCGCGTCGTCTGTTCGATCAGCAGACGGAGCGACTGACGCGGACCATGCGCAAGCCGTCGCCGTCGTCGCACACGATCTTGCAGGCGCTGGTGCTGTTCGCGTAATCGAGTCAGCGCCTCGATCGCGTGCTGCGCCGTAATGTCGGTATTGGACAACACCACGCCGCCCTGTTTGAGCGGCATCGCTTCCAGACGAAACCAGCGTTCGCCGTCGGCGGTCTGGCGGCAGTATTCCTGAACAAACGAGTCGCACTCACCCCGCAGCACCGCCTCGATCCCCGCAGGTGCGTCTGGCGCTGCAACGGCGAACACGCTCTGCTCACGGTTCCAGTCATCACGGTAGCATGTGCCGATCCGAAACAGGTGATCGCCGCTCTTCGCTGCAACCAGGCGGAACCACGCCCGATTTGCCGCAATGATGATGCCTTTACGGTCGAGAACGGCAATCTGCGCGGTTATGGCATCGAGCACGCTCTGACAGGCGATAGTTTCTGGCATGTCGTCGCAGGTGGAAGCAAGAATGGGCATGGCGTTACTCTGCATCTAAACCGGCATTGGTTAACTGGCGGCTGTGCGACTACTACATTATACCAATTCTATCAGCCGACGCTACGCTTCGTGCTATAATAGGCGCGCTCTTGATCAGGGCGGTTGTTTCTCCGCACATGATCGTCTGCCGCCTGACCGGATACCAGCAAATCGATCTGCAATTTTCGCAGGATGTGCTCATGGACGAACAGCCGACCATTCTGGTCATTGATGATGATCCGGCAATGCAGACCGTTTTGGAGATTGCGCTGCGCGAAGCAGGGTATCGTGTTGAACTTGCCAGCGATGGTCAGGAGGGGACGCAAAAACTTGCGACCCTTCGCCCGAATCTGGTGATCTGCGATATTATGATGCCGCAGATGGACGGCGTCGAGGCATTTCAGCGCATGAAGGACCAGCTTCAGGAGGATGGCATCCCGATCTTTGTGATAACGGCGCTGACCCGAAAACCCTGGTTCGCCGACCTCGAAGCCGAAGGAGCGGTGATCATTCAAAAACCTTTCGATATCGATCAGGTGCTCAGTCTCATCCAGACCATGTTATCGTAACTGCAATCCAATCTGCCGCCGCATCTGCGGCAGATTCTCACCCGGCTGCAGCGTTATGTCAATGCGCATGTGGAGCCCTTGCGCGCCGTCTCCGATCTAATACCAATTTCACTTGAATACTCTGCAAGCAGGGTTCCGTCAAAGCACATCAGAACGCCCTGCGCGATCATCTGCAATCCAAAATCTAAAATCTAAAATGGTACAATTCCTTCTCCCACAGTACTAGCGGTATCATTGCCAGCGACGCCACGGCGCCGTATGTTCACTACTTCGTTCCGCCGCCGTCCGGCTTCTCCCCTGTCACTACGCCACGTATCAGCCGAAGTATCACACGCGGAGCACCGACCTCCTGACATCTGCATTGATACGACCCTTTGCGGTGAACATGGCCGCCGGGTACGCCAGCGTCTCGTCCGCATCCCCAGGACTGTTTTCATCACGGCATTGTGCGCCAGGCGCATGACCCTCTCTTGTTCCTCTTTTTTCTTACGACCTTGCCTCGTTTTCTGCAATGAATACAACCTCAAAATGAAACGATGTTATCTACGATAAAATATCGTACTATTAGCGTAAAAAGAATATTCTGACGACTGCCAGGCGAATCTTTTGGTTCATCGACTTTTTCATCATTCGACTCCGATGACCGCCCAGAGGTGCAGGTTGTCATACCATGACATCATTTTGCTTACAAACATGTTATGCGCTTTCTGAATAACATTTTGCGCCCACAAACGATATATTCACAGGAACGATAAAGATATTTGCACATCCACAGCATTCAAGGAGGCTGGCAGTGACACGTCGCAGCGGTTGGATACTGCTCACTCTGGGAGCGCTTCTTGCGATTGGCGCCGGAGCGCTGGTGTATGTCGTGCTGCAGCAACAGTCAGTCGCTGCCGCAGAACAGGCGCGGCGCGAGGTACTGGCGCAGCAGGCGCCCCAGGTTCCTACGATCAAATTGCCGGTGGCTGCCCGACCACTCGCCCCCGGCAATGCGGTTGGAGCAGACGACATCCTTCTCAAAGATTTTCCTGTCGATCTCGTCCCTGTCAATGCACTGACCGAGACGACCCAGATTGAAAATCGCATCCTGGCGCGCACCGTTGGTCAGGGAGATCCGTTCCAGAAGAGCATGTTCGTCGGCGAACGCGGCGAGTCGCTCAGCCAGGAAATCCCGCCCGGCTATGTGCTCTTTGCCTTCCCAATCGTCGATCTTCTTGGGCAGAGTAACCTGATCGAGGATGGCGATCGCATTGACCTCTATCTGACCCTGAACGCGCCCCTCGATGCATCGGCGGCGCCTGCGCCCGACCAGCCAGCGACGCCGACGACTGCGCTGACGCTCCAGAATGTGCAGGTGCTCAAGGTGCTGCGCTCAGAGCCGCGCGAAGGCGAGACCAAAACGCCGGCAATTGCGCTGCTCTGCGCCATGCGCCCCGAAGACGCGATCATTCTGAAGCACATCAAGGATACCGGCGGAACGATCGATTTTGCGCTGCGCTCACCGCTCGACACCGAGCCGTTTACTGCCGAGCCGCTCGACCTGCCCGAATTAATCCAGCGCTATATGCGGTAACGAGGGGACAGGTGCAAGGAAAGAAGACGAACTCAGAACAGCATCGAACGTCGCACATCGTGCACTGTAGAAGGAACATCGTCTGTGGCTGCCAATGCTCGTATTACTGTCGTCGTCGTCACCACGCCGGAACGTCTCGATCAGGAATGGATCGGTCGCCTGGCCGCCGAACCAGAGATCGCGCGCGTTGATCGAGTCGCGGCGACGACCGCCGGCTTCGAACTGATCCAGCAAACACGCCCCGATCTCGTGATCGTGGATCGTGAACCAGATCAAACCGAACAACTGATCCGTCAGGTTTTCACCACCCTGCCGGTGACCATCTGCATCGCGGTGACGGCGCGTGTCGATACGACGACGCTCCGGCGACTCGTGGCGGTTGGCGCGCGTGATGTCCTGGCCCGCCCGATCCAGTATGCGGACCTGATCCAGAGCATCCACACGCTGCTCGAAACCGAAAGCGACCGCCGCTCGCGCGCCCTGGCGACGCTCGACGGCAATCGTCCGCAGGTGCGCGGCAAACTCGTGGTCGTCATCTCACCCAAAGGCGGGTCGGGCACAACCACGATCGCTACCAACCTGGCGGTCGGGTTGCGCCAGGTGAGCGCCAGCCGCGTGTTGCTTGCCGATTGCTGCCTGCAATTCGGCGATGCTGGGGTGCATCTGAACCTCTGGTCGAAGCATACGCTGGTCGATTTGATCGACCACCTCGACGATATCGACGACACACTAATCGGCTCAGTCGTCCAGCAGCACAGCTCCGGCACACATGTCCTGCTCGCGCCCAACACGCCCGATGCCGCCGGCGACATCAGCGGCGAACAGATCGGTTGTCTGCTCGACATGTTACTCGAACGGTACAGTTATATCGTCGCCGACACCTGGTCGTTCCTCGACGATATTACCGCGACGCTGGTCAGCAAAGCCGATGAGACGCTGGTCGTAACGACGCCGGAAGTGCCGTCGCTCAAGAATGTCAAGCGCTTTCTGGAATTCATCCAGCGCGAAGGGCTGACACGCGGCAAGATCACACTGGTGATCAACCGCTTTCCCAGTGTCGATGGTATTGCACTCGACGATGTCAAACAACATCTGCGTCATCCAATCAGCGCCAACATTCCAAGTGAAGGACGCCTGGTGACGCACAGCGTCAACCGGGGCATTCCGATCGTTTTGTCGCACCCCGAGAGCTGGATAGGGCAAAGCCTGTTGAAACTGGCAGCGCACGTCGCCGGCGAGCAGGTTGCCACGCTCTCGCTCGCGCCATCCCGCTCACGCTCGAAGGGATTGGCGGGGTTGATCGAACGACGCGGATTCTTTGGTTTTGCGCGACGTGAAACGTAGGGGGATATGGTGTCATGAATCGATTTCGTTTCTCGCGGAGCGGCGCGAACAATGCACAGCAGACACCCAATGCGTCACCTTTCGATGATCCGCAGCCGCCGATCGAACCGGTGCGCCCTGCCGCCGCGCGATCACCGGTGTCGCCATCGGCGCACGACAATCACCGTGACGAACGTGACCTCATCGAAGCGGTGCAATCGCAGTTGATCAACGAAACCGACACCAGCGGACGACGCGAACCGGAGTACTATGCGCGCCGCATCGCCGATCTGGTGACCGAGCACCTCGACAAGAGCGGTCGAGTTGTTCCCGACCGCGAACGCAATCGCCTGATCCGTCTGGCGCAATCTGAACTGCTCGGCCTCGGACCGCTCGAACCGCTGCTTGCCGATGATACGATCAGCGAGATTATGGTCAACGGTCCTTACCAGATCTGGGTGGAACGCAACGGCAAGTTACAGGAGACCGACGCCCATTTCATCGACGAAGACCACGTGCGGCGCATCATCGACCGGATCATCTCACCGCTCGGACGGCGCTGCGACGAGACCACGCCGATGGTCGACGCCCGTCTGCCCGACGGCTCGCGGGTCAATGCGATTATTCCGCCGCTGGCGCTCAATGGCAGCACGATCACTATCCGCAAGTTCTCACGCATTCCACTGACTGCCGCTGACCTGATCGCGCGTGGAACGGCATCGCCGGAACTGATCGAACTCTTACGGGCATGCGTGCTCGGACGGCTCAATTGCATCGTCGCTGGCGGCACCGGCACTGGCAAGACCACAATGCTCAACATACTCTCATCGTTCATCCCCGATGATGAGCGCATCATTACGATCGAAAACGCCGCCGAATTGCAACTCCAGCAGCGCCATGTCGTCACGCTCGAGTCGCGCCCTGCCAATATCGAAGGGCGCGGCGAAGTGACGCTGCGCGATCTGGTCATCAATGCGTTGCGTATGCGTCCGGATCGGATTGTTGTCGGCGAGTGCCGCGCCGGTGAAGCGCTCGACATGCTTCAGGCGATGAATACCGGTCACGATGGCTCGATGACCACGTTGCACGCCAACAGCCCGCGCGATGCGCTGCGCCGCATGGAAACAATGGTCATGATGGCCGGCATGGATCTGCCGCTGCGCGCCATCCGCGAGCAGATTGCATCGGCGATCCACGTCATTATTCAGCTCGAACGTCTCCAGGACGGCTCACGCAAGATCGTGAAGGTCTGCGAAGTTACCGGCATGGAAAACGATGTCGTCTCGCTCTCGGATCTGTTCGTCTTCCAGCAACAGGGGGTGCGCGACGGCAAGGTCATCGGTCGGATTGTGCCGACGGGCATTCGACCGCGTTTCCTCGAAACGTTGCAGCAGATGAATATCACGCTGTCGCCACAGGTATTCGGCAACGCTATTCCAGGTGTTCGCTAGAGGGACAATCACAATGGACACGTCTGTCTCGCTCGATCTCGCGCTTCCGATCGGCGCTGCGCTGCTCGCAGGTCTGGCGGTTCTGACGCTGATGTTCGCGGTGCGCAGCCTGGCAGCGCGCGACACCGGCGTCGATAGCCGGATCACCACCTACCTGGGAGGCGGTAACACAGAACGCACCATCACACTGAACGATCAGCAGATCGCCGAACGGTTGAACGAGGTGATCAAACGGCAGAGTTTCGCCGCCGGGATCGAACACGATCTCGCCGCTGCCAGCCTGCCGTTGACCGTGCCAGAGTATTTGCTGATACGCATCGCCGTGCCGCTGATCGTCACCCTGCTGGCGCTGCTGATCTGGCGTCAGGTGCTGATCGTGCCGGCCGCACTGATCGCCGGTCATCTGGCGCTCTCGTTTTGGATGCGCATCCGTCGCCAGCGCCGCAAGCAGGAGTTTAGCGATCAGCTTCCCGAAACGCTCGACCTGATCACGGCCTCCATGCGCGGCGGTTTCAGCCTGATTCAGTCGCTCGCAAATGTCGCCAGTGATGTGCAGGAGCCGATGCGCACCGAGCTGCGCCGCGTGTTTCAGGAAGTGCAACTCGGGCTGAGCGTCACACAGGCGCTCGACAATCTGGTGCAGCGGATGGAAAGCACCGACCTCGACCTGGTCGTGACGGCAATCAAGATCCATGCACGTGTCGGCGGCAACCTGGGACAGATCCTCGAGAACATCAGCACAACCATGCGCGAACGCGCCAAACTGCGGCGCGAGGTGCGCGTCATTACTTCGATGCAACGTATTTCGAGTTACGTGATCGGGGCGCTGCCCTTTGCGCTGGCGTTGATTATTTTCACGATCAACCCGACCTACATGATGCGTCTGTTTCAACCGGGGTTGATCCTCTGCATCCCGATCGGCGCATTCATTTCATCGGTCGTTGGGTTTCTCGTCATTCGGAAGATTGTTGATGTGAGGATCTGATGTTGATCATTCCAAGCATCGTAGCGGCGCTTGCCATTTTCCTGGTTGTTGCAGGTCTGGCAACATCACGCCGGCGGGATGCCACAGTCGGTGAACGCCTCGATGCCTATCTCAGCCCGACGGTCGAAAAGGCGCCTTCTGCCCCATCGCTGGAAGCGACGAAGCCCTTCTCCGAGCGAGTGATCATTCCGTTGCTCAAACGGGTGTCGCGCGCATTCGCCTGGGTCCTGCCGCAGAATCGCTACGAAGCGCTGCGCCTGCGTCTGGCGATGGCCGGGCATCCATGGGGGTTGACCGCCGCCGATTTCGTTGGCGCCAAAGGTATTGTGTGCGTGCTGGTTGCGTTGCTGGCGGGCGTGATCGGTTGGGCGGCCGGCGCGGCGCCGACCTTCTTCAATCTCCTGCTGCTCGGCGGAATCGCACTCTGCGCCTTCTTCCTGCCCGATGTCTGGCTGGCGCGCAGGATCAGCCAGCGCCAGACCGAACTGCTCAACGCATTGCCCGACGCGCTCGATCTGCTGGCAATTGCCACTGCCGCGGGGCTCAGTTTCGAGAATGCCATCCAGGAGATTACATCGAAGTGGACGAACGAACTGGCACGTGAGTTCAGCCGTGTGCTGCGCGATATGTCGATGGGAGTGGCGCGCCGCCAGGCGCTGACCGATATGGCGGAGCGCACCGGCGTACCCGACATTGCCAGTTTCGTCTCGGCCATCAAACAGGCGGAGGCGCTCGGTATCAGCATCGGACGAGTGCTGACTGTGCAAGCCGAAGAAATGCGCACCCGGCGGCGACAGCGCGCCCAGGAGCGCGCCAATCAGGCGCCGGTCAAGATGATGTTTCCTCTGGTCTTCCTGATCTTTCCCGCAATCTTCGCCGTATTGCTGGGTCCGGCAGTGCCGCAGTTGCTGGAAGCGTTTGGTGGCCTATGAACGCAAAACGAACCCTGGAAACCGATCGTTTGTACGAACAGGGGGTCGCCTGTATGCGTGCTGCGCGCTGGGAAGAGGCGATCGCCCTTCTCAGCCAGGTGCGCCATGTGCCAGGCGCCTACCCCGATGTTGAGGCATTGATCGCCGATGCCCAGCTGAAACTGGAGATCGAACAGACAAGCGCACCCCCGGCTGCGCCGCCGCCAAAACCGCGCCCGCCACGCGCAGTCGTTTTTGGCGGAATAGCGGCAACAGCGTTGATCAGCCTGATCGTCGCCGCTGTGCTGTTCATTCGCCTGGATGCGTCGGGGGTGAGCGTTGCAGCGCAACCGCTCGTGCTCAACCTGACATTCCCAACCCTTGCACCAACCAGCACCCCAACACCGGCGCCGACGACAACGCCGCAGCCGCTGCCGCCGACAACCACACCGCCGCCTGCCACCGCTATGCCCGGGACGCTCGGTGTGCGCATGGCGTCGGGAGAGCGCATGACACGCACCATCGGGAACCTGGCGGTGATCCTGGACGCCTCCGGCAGCATGCTGGCGCGTATCGACGGCACACCAAAGACCGTGATCGCCCGGCAGGCGCTCATTGCGCTGGTGAACCGCATCCCCGAAAGCACGAATGTCGCACTGCGCACCTATGGACACCGGCGCGCCAATGACTGCAGCGACACCGAACTTATTCAGCCGCCCGGTCCGATGCAACGCGATGAACTCATCACACGCATCAACATCATTCGTCCGGTCAATGGCGGTCGCACCCCCATCGCGCAATCGCTGGCGGATATGGCGCAGGACCTTGCAGGAGTCGAGGGTGATGTCCTGATCGTGCTGGTGAGCGACGGCGACGAAACCTGCGGCGGCGATCCGGTCGCAACTGCGGCGACGCTGCGCGCCGCCAATCCTCGTCTGCGGATCAGCGTCATCGGGTTCGATATTGAGCAGGAAGAGTGGCGGCAACGTCTGGAAGGGATCGCAGCATCCGGCGGCGGCGCATACTTCGACGCCTCGAACGCCGCCCAACTCGCTGATGCCCTTGATCAGGCGATTGCACTGACCTACCGCGTTGTCGACTCCCAGGGCATCGAAGTCTACGAAGGACGCATCGGCAGCGCCATCCAGATTCCGCCGGGGACGTATCGCGTCGAAATCGGCGGTGATGCTGAACTAACGATCGAGACGGTGGTTGTTGAGAGCAATGCGACGACATTCGTGGAATTGCGCGAGGAGCAGGGCGAACTGCGCGCCAGCACGGTGACGGAAGAGGTCATAAAACCGTGACACTGCATCCTTATGAGGAGCGGGCAGCAGGGTCACATGATGCCATCTACGACAGACCGTGGTGCGTGACCGGGAGCCATCCATGAGCGGTATCCGCAGAGATGGACAAAATACCACCAATGAGGACGATATGCCAGCCACCGAGACAACCCGCCGGCAACGTGCGCAGAGCGTGGTGGAGTTTTCGATCATTCTGCCATTGCTTCTCCTGCTCATTCTGGGCGTCATCGAACTCGGCTACATGCTGTTCGTCTACGTCCAGTTACAGAACGCCGCGCGTGAAGGCGCTCGCAGCGCTGCGGTGCGTCCCTGTCCGACCCAGCAAGACATCGACCGAATCATTGCCGACACTCGTGGGCGGATCGTCGCGTTTGTCGATACCGATGTCATCACACCCAGCATCGCCTGGAGCGCTGACGAGAATGGCAACCTGCGCTGGCGCTACACCGATCCGGTAACCGTGTCGCTTAACTATGTGCTGGAGCCGCTCGACCCGATTGTTGGCGCGTTCATTCCGCAGATCGAGATCGATGCCGTTGCGTCACGGTCGATCACGACCGACTGCGATATTGCGTCAGTCGTGCGTGCAACTCCCACGCCGACAAACACCCCGACGCCATCGAACACTCCCACGAATACGCCAACACCATCAAACACGCCAACACCAACGGATACTCCGACGCCATCGAACACCCCGACGCCGTCGAATACCCCAACGCGCACCAACACCCCGACGCCATCGAATACGGCAACCCCAACACGCACCAGTACACCGTCGAACACGCCGACCAATACCCGCACGCCGACCAATACCCGCACGCCGACCAATACCCGCACGCCGACCAATACCCGCACGCCGACGTCAACCGCCTGTCCGCTGACAATCTGCACGGCGACGCCGACGAGAACGCCAACAAACACACGGACGCCGACGAACACGCGCACACCAACACTGACGCCGTCGAACACCCCCACGCGCACCAATACCCCGACGCGCACCAATACCCCGACGCGCACCAATACCCCGACGCGCACCAATACCCCGACGCCGTCGAACACCCCCACGCGCACCAATACCCCAACGCGCACCAACACCCCGACGCCGTCGAACACCCCCACGCGCACCAATGCCCCAACGCGCACCAATACCCCGACGCCGTCGAATACGCCGACGAACACACCGACACCGTCGGTGACACCGACGCCACAGGCGATCAGTTACACGGTGACCGGTTCCAAGCGGATTGACTCGAACGCGCCACCCGGCGAACTGGCAGACCTGCGCATCCGGATCGTGGTGCGCAACAGTCTGGGTGATCCTGTACCAGGGGTCAGTTTCAACATTATTGTATCCGGCGCACCACCGACCACATCGTGGACCGGCGTCAGCGACAGTAACGGGTTGATCGTTATCTGTATTGCAGATGTCTACAGAGCGCGCGATAACCTGGACGTAACAACCGATGTCACCAGCCCAGAATATCCCGATCCGGGGCTGGACAGTCGAAGGATCACGGTTCAGAACGGAGCGGTGACATGCAATTAACGTTGATTGCGGGATTGACTGTGCAGAAGCCAGGATGTTGCCCTGCCACATCTGCCGATAGACAGACACGGAGAAACACGATCACATGAAACGCACATCCGGGCAATCAATCATCGAGTTTGCAGTGATTGCGCCTCTCCTGATCATCATGCTGCTTGGCACGGTCGATTTTGCGCTGGCGTTCAGCAACCAGATGGCGCTTCGCAGCGCCGTCGCCGAGGGTGGATACTTCATTGCCCAGCATCCCGGCAGAGAAACCATTGCAGAAGAACGTATTCGCGAGCGCCTGGAGGACCTACCCGGCGCCGCCGAACCGGGACGCCTGATTGTGACGTTTACAACCTCATCGTGTCTTTCGGGGCGTCAGGATACCACAGTAGAAGCGACCTACCGCCACGAGTTCTGGTTCTCGTCGGTTCTACCGGCTGCACAGGTCGTCCTGCGCAGCGGAACGACCGTACCACAGTTTGGGAGTTGCTCGTGAGACGATTGCGATCAACAGACCACCAGCCAGGGCAGGCGATCCCGGTTCTGGCGCTCACGCTGCTCTTGTTGCTCGCCTTTGCGGGGCTGGCAATCGATGGCGCGCTGGCGTTCGCCTGGCGACGCAACGTTATGAACAGCGCCGATGGCGCTGCGCTCATTGCCGCTCGCGCTCTGATTGTCGATCGCGGAAGCGTGAATGGACCTGCCATCACCAATGCGGTGCGCACCTACCTGCAGGCGGAACTGGGTGTGAGCAGCCCGGATTTTGAACTGACCTACGTCAACGGCGCCGGTCAGTCGATAGGACCGATCGGCAGCGGTCCGGCGCCGGCGAATGCGCGCGGCATCAATGTCGTTGTGCGACACACCTTCGACACCTACCTGATGGGAATCCTCGGACAGCCGACGCTGACCGTGCGCAGCGCATCATCAGCGCGTTTTGGCAACGGCGGCATGCTGATCGGCGAGCTGCTTGCACCGATGGGAGTGCTGCCAGAAGCAGCGCAATTCTTCCGCGACAATCCATCCGGCGCACTGGTCGATCTGAGCGGCCAGATCGAGGAACGGAACAACCAGATCATCATCGATTTCTATGACGGAATGTACCCGTATCTGGCGCAGTATCAGGATCATCCGAACTGGGTTGACCCCGACACCTTCGTGAAACGATGGCAGATACGCGCCGTGGCGTTGCGGATGGGCTCGAAGACGCCGCCGTCACCCGGCCCGGGCGCGAGTTGCCCTTCCACGCCGACCGACACGCTGAAATCGTGGTGGTGTCACGGGGCGCACCGCCAGGTCAACACGCGCATTGCCGGCGATAGTGAACAGGTGGCGTTGAATATGGACCTGATCGGCGTCGCGCCTGGCGCCAGCTCTCTGAACGCAACGCTCCTGAGTGGCGGTTTCCTCGCCAGTCGTCTCAATCAGGTCATCATCGTACCGGTGCTGGCAGAAGCTCCCGACTCGGATCAATGGACGGGAGCGAGTCCTGCCTATGTTATCGAGTACTTTATGGCGTTGCGCCTGCGCAGCATCGACTACGCCAATGGCACGATCACCGTTGAGTATCTCCCGCGCTACCTGACGAACGGCGGGTTGATGGGGAGCAACAACAATGTCGAGCGTGGCGACCCCTGCGAGGTATGCGTCATTAACCTGGTGCGGGAATGATCGCTACGATGCCTCTCGCCCGATATTTGCGCGCAGATACGCCTCGATGAACGGATCGATGTCGCCGTCGAGCACCGACTGCACGTCACTGGTTTCGTAATCGGTGCGATGGTCTTTCACCAGGGTATAGGGGTGCAGATAGTAGGTGCGCATCTGGTTGCCAAAGTCTGCCTGGCGATACTCGCCGCGGAGACGGGCGCGTTCTTCGCGTTTGCGCTGCAGTTCGCGTTCGAGCAGACGCCCGCGCAACACCCGCATGGCGGTTTCGCGGTTCTGCAACTGTGAGCGCTCGTTCTGACAGGTCACCACGATCTGCTCCGGCGTGCCTGGCTTGTAGGTGATGCGCACCGCCGAGTCGGTTGTATTCACGCCCTGCCCGCCGTGACCAGACGCGCGAAAGACATCGACGCGAATATCTTCCGGTCGTATGACCACCTCCGGCGCATCGTCCACTTCGGGCAACACTTCGACCATCGCAAAGGATGTTTGGCGCGTATTGCCGGCATTGAACGGCGAGAGGCGGATCAGACGATGAACGCCGGCTTCGGCTTTGGCGCTGCCATAGGCGTAGGGTCCGCGCAATTCGATGGTTGCGCTCTTGATCCCTGCCTCTTCGCCTTCGCTCTTGTCGATCAGCGCAACCTGGAAACCTCGCCGCTCACCCCAGCGCATATACATCCGCAGCAGCATCTCCGCCCAATCCTGCGCGTCCGTCCCGCCTGTACCGGCTTTGACCGAAAGGAACGCATCACGGTCGTCGTAGGGACCGCTGAGCAACACTTCGATCTCGAGCGCCTCGATATCCCTGCCGGTGCGCTCGAGTTCGGCAGCGATATCCGCCTGGAGCGAGTCATCCTCCTCGGCGGCGGCAAGTTCAATCAGATCGGCGAGCGCCGCCAGCTGGCGGTCGAGCGCTTCGATTCGCTCGATTTCTTCCTTCAGGCGCGTCAGACGCTGCACGATCCCCTGCGCTTCACGGGGATCGTTCCACAGATTCGGGTCAGCGGCGCGTTCTTCGAGCGCCATCATGTCCTGACGTTTCGCCGGTAAGTCAAAGACGCCCGCGAACGCTCTCGAAGCGCGTCCGCAGGACCTCCAGATCCATTGCTGTCACACACAACTCCTTGCTATCGTGTTCGTTCGAGGAGGGGCGCACCGATCGCCTGCTCGACAATCTGCGGCAACACCAGCGCAACATCGGCACGGATCACCGCCTCGGCGCGCCCGTCCATATGGGTCGGGCCGGTATTGATGATAATCAATTTCGCGCCGTGGCGCAAGCCAATTGCAGGCAATTCGTTAACGGGGAAGACTTCCAGCGAGGTGCCGGCGACGATCATGACGTCGGCGTGTTCGACAGCGCGTCGCGCCAGCCAGTACAACCCACGCGGCAACATTTCGTCGAACAGCACCACATCCGGTTTGAGCGGATGACCGCAACTGCAGCGCGGCGGCTCACCGCGACGAATCCTGGGGAGCAAGACGCGGGTGGGGATCTGACGTTCGCACTCCAGGCACGTGGCAGTGCGCAGATGCCCGTGAAGTTCGTAGACTTCACGCGATCCGGCGCGCTGATGCAAACCGTCGAAGTTCTGCGTAATAACGGCGCTGAGCACCCTCTGTCGCTCAAGCGCTGCAAGCGCATAGTGCGCTGCATTTGGCGCCGCCGACAACACCCGGTCGAGCAGGGGGCGGAACCAGTCGTAGAATGCGCGCGGGTTACGCAGAAAGTTCTGAAGCGATGCGACTTCCGATGGATCGACGTGCTTCCACACACCCTCGGAACCACGGAAGTCGGGGATGCCGGACGGCGTGCTGATGCCTGCGCCGGTGAGCGCAACGACGCTCCGCGCGTTCCGTAGCAGATCGGCGGCGTGTTTGATCTCTGTCCACTCCATATCCGGTCACACCACAGATGGTTCGATCATCGAACATGCGATACCGGACACGCCAGCCATCCCCGGCAATACGAGTCGGTCTGATTGCAATGTTGCGCTGATGTCGCCCGACGCAGCAGGTTTGGGAGATGTGCAATAATTCCACCTGTATGATACCACATATTCGCAACATCCGAAAGTAAGTGTTCGCAGTTCCCGTGGGAACGAGGGCTTCCTGCCCTCGAATGCGCAATGAGATCGGGCGCCCTCACTCTCCAAACTGTAAACATGGACAACCTTGATTGCCGGTGAACGTTCCATGGACTGCTGAAGCAAGGTATGTGCAGTATAATTGTGGCAACTGATCGCCTGTGTTTTTCCTCGGCGGGGTGATGCACTGTGACGCTTACGGAAGACATCCTGCCAATTCTCGGCGGTATCTCTGAGCGCCTGAGTGAACAGTTCCATACCCGATGCGGGTTCGGAATAGAACTACAACGAGATTTCTCATGGACGACAAAGGCGAGTGTTCAGACGTATCGTACCCAAGGTGTATGTGTCGGCGGGGCAGCGTCTCGTGGCGCGTGCGATAGCCATCCCGCTGCCGATGCCCGATCGTGAGGGCTTCGCTCCGATGATGAACAGTTACCCGCGAAGGCGCAACGGGCGTGAAAAAGTGCGATCGATAAACGTGTCCTTTGTGGACGTCGTGTCTTTGTGGTGCGATCATCAAGCGATGTATCGTTGTCGTAATAGGCAGGAACGCTGGATGTTTCGCCGGTTCGGAAAGCGTACCGCACATTGACGTCGTGTATGAGTGGTCGTGCGCCTGACATTCCAGAGACGCTCCGTTGTGCCGCGTGCGGTGCGTTGCTGATCGACGGATATTATTTCATCCACGGGCGGCGCGAACGCTACTGCGCGCGCTGCATCCGTGAACGGGATCGCTGCGACGTCTGCTCAGCGCCGCTCGGCAATCGTTACTGGACGCTGCATGACGGTCGGCGGCTGTGCGAGACATGCCATTCGACCGCGATCTACGATCCCACGATTGCGCGAACATTGTTCGACGAAACCGTTGCTGCACTCGTCGCCCAACTTGGCATGGCGCTGCGGGTTGGGGTCGAGTTTCGTCTGGTGGATGCGCCGACGCTGGCAGCAGTACGGGCGCAGGGAGGCCCGCCGCAGCCGGGTGAAGCTCCGGCGCTGGGGCTGTATCAGCGCCACGGACGGTTGCGGGTCATCTACATGCTCTACGGGTTGCCAAAATTGCTCTTCCGCACCGTCGTTGCACACGAATACGCCCATGCCTGGCAGGGAGAGAACTGCCCGCTCCTCGACGACCACGACCTGATCGAGGGATTTGCCGAATGGGTGGCATACCGTCACCTCAGTTACCTTGGCTGCCACAAAGCCGCCGCTGCAATGCGCGAATCGAACCACCCCTACCGCCCGCTCCTCGAACGAATGCTGGCGCTTGAAGCGCAGATCGGTCCGGCAGGCGTGCTGGAGTACATGCGGCGCGCAGGAATTCGCTAATCCGGATTGCCGAAATCCGCCATTCATCCCCGTTCTTTTTTCTGGGCGTCTCAATAAGATCGTGATGCCCGGCATCGCAGGATGCCCGACCTGACACATCTATACAACAACACACAAGGAGGGATCATTGCGTTCACAACTGTTTCTTGTCACAACACTGCTGGTCGGTGCGCTCTCCGTCGGCGGATGCGGTAATCTGCCCTTCCTTTCGCAGGGCAATGCACAACCAACCGCCTCTCCAGCCGCTTCTTCCGGCAATGCAGCCACGCCTGCGTCACCGACCTCCGCCGCTGAACAACCGACGCAGGCACCAGAGAATACCTCTGCACCGACGATGCCCGCCATACCGCTGCCGACCGGTAATACTCCTTCGGCGCCCTCTACGGGTAACACTCCTTCGGCGCCCTCTACGGGTGGCGCTCCGACGATCCCGATACCGCAAAGCCAGGCGAATCTGGCACAACTCGAGAGTTACCGGATGACGGTTGTGTCGAAGATGAACGGCAAAACCACGGACGGTAAGACGATCGACTCGCAGATGACCTATACCCAGGCGATGCATCGCCCAAGCAAGACCGGGTATACGCTGGTCGTCGAAGACAAACCGGGTGCACCATCCACACGATCTGAACTTTACAGCGTTGGTGATATGTTGTACGTCTATCAACGCCAGGACGGCAGGGAAATCTGTCAACCAAGCATGATGGCTGGCATGGGTGACATGATGCGTGGTATTGCCGACGCGATGACTGCACCCGTGCAGACGGGCACGGCACAACTCGTCAACAGCGGCGAGACCATCAATGGCGTGCTGACCGATCGTTACACCCTGGATCAGGAGACAATCAATCAGTTTGGCGCCACAGTGGAAAAAGCCGATCTCTGGGTGGCCCGCGATGGCGGCTATCTGGTCAAGTATGATCTGACGATCAAAGTCACGTCCAACACCGCCGGTTGGGCAGAGATGCTGGGTGGCGGTGCGCAGGTTTCGGAAGGAACGATTGTCTACAACTGGACGCTCGAAGACATCAACAAAACGACCATCACCCTCCCATCCGTCTGCAACCAACAGACAGTTGGCGTCGATCTGCCATTGCCACAAGGAACGGCGGTCGATATAGCGATGCCCAATACCACGATGGGCAAGGTGAACACCAGCATTGACTCGGTCCTGTCCTTCTTCAAGACTGAGTATCCTAAACTCGGATATGAACTGACCTACGAGTATGGCGATGCTCAGAACGGCTACATCCTTGAGTTCAAGAAGGGCTCAGATGAGGTGATGGTTCAGTTTTCGCCCACGTCGGACGGGGCAGTGCAGATCACGCTTACCCGCAGCTGACCGCAGGGGGGAGGAAGGCATAATTCGGTTATGACTGCGCCACGGAAGGCGCACACCAGGAATGTAATCCATCAGCGATCCACCTGATCGCCGGCACACTGACACCGGTGGCGGGCGCTCGCTTGCAATCCTGCAGCGACCCCGCCGCCGGTGTTGTCGTCCAAACGACCGACCGTCAGAAAACCGCTATAATACGCGCACACACATTGAAGGCGCGCAATGGACGATCAAACTGCCGCGACATACGCCCGACTGGCTGAATGCATTGTATCACTCAAGATGCTGCCGCGCACCGGCTGGCTGCAGCGTGGCATCCCTGCCGCGGAAAGCGTGGCGGAGCACAGTTTTGGGATTGCTGCGCTGGCGCTCGTGTTCACGGCGGCAGATGGCTCATTCGACCGCGAACGGCTGCTGGCGATGTCCATTGTGCACGATCTCGCTGAGGCGCTGCTGGGTGATCTTCCGCTTTCGGCGCGACAACTGATCGGCGAATCGGTCAAGCACGACACAGAACGTCGTGCCATGGCAGAACTCTGCGCCGCGATCCCCGGCGGCGATCACCTGATTCGGCTGTGGGAAGAGTATACCGCCGGTACGACGCGTGAGGCGCGTTTTGTCAAGGCGCTTGATCGTGTCGAGACGCTGATGCAGGCGCTGGCGTATGAGCGAGCTGGCAATCGCTCGCTGGATGAGTTCTGGACTGACGCAACCGAAGGATTGGCAGAGTTCCCCCATCTGGTCATGTTTGTGACCTGGCTCGCAGCCCAACGCCCGGTGTAATACCATTTTTGATTCTGGATAACGTTCGATGTCGAACGTGCCATAGATGGAGGAACGTTCCATGCACTCGCTCAAATGGTGGCAGACGACAGTGTTCTACCAGATCTATCCGCGCAGTTTCGCCGATGGTAATGGTGACGGTGTTGGCGATTTCGCCGGGATGATCGACCGGCTCGACTACCTGCGCAATCTGGGGGTCGGTGCACTCTGGCTCTCGCCGCACTATCCCTCGCCCAACGCCGATTGCGGGTACGACATCTCCGATTACACCGGCGTCGCGCCGGAGTACGGAACACTGGACGATTTTCGGCGCTTCCTGGAAGGCGCGCACTCGCGCGGCATGCGCATCGTGCTCGATCTCGTCCTCAACCACACGTCCGAAGAGCATCCGTGGTTCAAGGAGTCGCGCTCCAGCCGCGACAATCCGAAGCGCGACTGGTACATCTGGCGCGATCCGGCGCCCGATGGCGGCCCGCCGAACAACTGGTATTCGGCGTTTGGCGGTTCCGCCTGGACCTTCGATGAAACGACCGGGCAGTATTACTACCACTTTTTCTTCAAGGAACAGCCCGATCTGAACTGGCGCAACCCGGACGTCAAACAGGCGATGTGGCAGGCAGTGCGGTTCTGGCTCGATATGGGGGTTGATGGGTTTCGCCTCGATGCCATCGACACCATCTTCGAAGACCCGGATCTGACGCCGCAGCAGTCGAAACTGTCGCAGATCGAGATGTTGCGCATCTGGCGCGAAAATCGCCCGCCTGAGGAAACGAAGGAACTCTGGGAACAGTTCGCCCTGATGTTCCGCAACCAGGTGCAACAGCCAGGGTTGCACGAGTTGATGAAAGAATTGCGCGCATTGGTGGACAGTTACCCTGGCGATCGCGTGCTGATTGGCGAAGGTGACGATATTGCGTACTACGGCAACGGCGACGACGAATTGCACCTGGTGTTCAACTTTCCCCTCATGCGCACCAATCGGTTGACGCCTGCCTGGATCCGCGCCAACCAGGCGGAACGTCTGGCGGCGTTGCCACCGGGCGCGTGGCCCTGCAACACACTGGGGAACCATGATGTTGGCCGGGTGTGGACTGCATATGGCGACGGGGGCAACGATGCAGCACTTGCCCGCCTGCACGTGGCGATGCTGCTGACGCTGAAAGGTACGCCAGTGCTGTACAACGGCGAGGAGATCGGCATGACCGATCTGCTGCTCGAACGGTTCGACCAGTTGCGCGACAATCAGGCAGTCAACCTGTATCACGCAGCAGTCGGCGATGGCGTCCCGCCAGACGAAGCAATGAAGATGGCCGCACGCATCAGCCGGGACCGCTGTCGCACGCCGATCCAGTGGGCCAATGCACCAAATGCCGGTTTCAGCCCGCCTGGCGTGATGACCTGGCTGCCGGTCAATCCGAACTATGCGCATGGGGTGAATGTCGCCGAGCAGGATGGCGATCCTCACTCCCTGCTCAACTACTATCGCCGCCTGATCGCTGCACGCCAGGCAATCCCGGCGCTGCTGGCAGGAGAGTATACACCGCTCCAACCCGACGAGGAACGCTACCTGGCGTTTCTGCGCACCACACCGGAACAACGTTGCCTTGTGGCGCTCAACTTTACGGCTGAACCTGTGACGGCGAGTTTTGCGTCGGAACAAGGGTCGCGTTTGCGAACGATTTTCTCCAGTCATGCGCGACCAGACGCCGAAGACAACCCAATGCATCTGACGCTGGCGCCATTCGAGGCGTACATCGGAGAGGTTGTGCCAGAGGATCAGGGATGATACCAATTGGAATTGAACAAACCGCATGCGCACGCCCACCAGAGCGCACTGCAATGCCATCCCAGCAATCTACAATCCAAAATCTACAATCTAAAATGGTATGATAGATCGTCGAAGGGCGCACCGACACCGTTCTGAGGAGCAGCGGCGTAGCAGTGCTACGCCGCTATGCCTTGCCTGTTCGAGGACAGTCCCCCGGATACGTTCAGGGCAGCGCTTACCGACGCGCCACCGCTTCCATCAGCGCCTGAATGCGCCCGACCATATCGGCGGGATTGGGATGCAACCCTTCGAGCAACAGCGCATTATCGTACAACTGCTCGATCAGGTTACGCACCAGCGCTGCATCGCCATCCGACTCCGCCAGGCGCGCCAGATCGACGATCAGCGGGTGACTGCGGTTCAGTTCGACGATCTTCGGCGGCACTTTGAAGTCGCGGTCCAGGATGCGCTGGACACGCGCCATTTCACGATTGTACTGCTGGTCCTCGGGCGACACCAGGCGCAGCGGATTGTGGCGCAGCACATTCGAGGCGCGCACAGTGGTGACACGCTCACCCAGCGTCTCCTTGAACACTGTCACCAGCCTGGCGAATTGCTCATCGCTGATCGCAGCCTCCGGCGCCGGAGATTCACCTGGCAGCGAGAGGTTCGGATCGTCCACATTGCGCAGTTTCAAGCCCTGGTACTCGCGGAACCCATTGAGCATGAAACTGTCCATCACATCGTACAACAGAAGCGCCTCGATCCCGCGATCCGTCAGCGCATCGAGGTGCGGGCTGCGCCGAGCGCTCTCCAGGTCTGCGGCGAGAACATAGTAGATTTCGTTCTGTCCTTCGATCATGCGCCCTTTGTAGTCGGCGAGCGATGCCAGTTGATCGCCTGATTTCGTCGTGTGGAACCGCAGCAATGGCAGCAGATCGTCGCGCGCCAGCGGATCGGTTGCAATGCCTTCCTTGATGAACGGGCTGAACTCGTGCCAGAATGTCGCGTACTTTTCTGCGTCTTTTTCCGCCAGATCGACCAGTTCTTTCGTCAGGCGGTTGGTCAGCGACTTCTTAATGCGCTGCACGATCGGATCGCGGTTTGGTCCGGCATCGCGCTGCACGCCTTCGCGCGAGACGTTGAGCGGCAGATCTTCACTGTCGACCACGCCTTCAACGAAGCGGAAGTATGGCGGCAGAACATCCTTCGCATCTTCCTGAATAAGCACTTTACGTGAGTAGAGACGGATCTTTCCTTCCATCCGTCGTTCGATCAAGCCTCGCTCGCGTTTCGCCGGCACGAACAGGATGGCGTGCAGATCGAGCGGCGCTTCAGAAGAGAAATGGACCGACAGCAATGGGTCATCATAATCAAAGGTCATCTGGCGGTAGAACTCATTGTACTGCGCCGCTTCGACATTCCGCGGCGGCTGACGCCAGAGCGCCGTCGACTCATTCGCGCGCTCGTCGCCAATGTAGATCGGGAAGGCGACATAGTTCGAGTGGCGGCGCACAATCTGCCGCAGACGCCACTCATCGGCAAATTCGTGCGCTTCTTCTTTCAACTTGAGGATAATGGTCGTGCCGCGCTGCTCACGTTCCGCTACATCGACGACGAAACTCTCGCCCCCTTGCGAGCGCCAGAGGGCTGCCTCGGCATCGGGACGGTACGACCGCGAAATGACCGTCACCTCATCGGCAACCACGAATGCGGAGTAAAAACCGACACCAAACTGACCGATGATATTCGAGCGCTGCGCCGCTTCGAGCTGCTCGATCAGGGCGCGCGTACCTGAGTGCGCAATCGTTCCCAGGTTTTCGATCAGTTCCTCACGGGTCATACCAATGCCGGTATCGCTGATCGTGATTGTTTTCGCGTCCTTATCGACACTAATCCGAATCTCCAGATTGGCATCGGGATCGCGAACATCCTGATTGGTCAGCATCTCGAACTGCACACGATGCAGCGCATCGGACGCATTCGAGATCAATTCGCGCAGGAAGATTTCGCGATCGGTGTAGAGCGAATGCGCCAGAATGTTGAGCAACTGACGCACCTCGGCGCGAAACGGCACCGCCGTTGGTGCGTGCATGGCAGCTTCGGCTTCTGGGGTCATAGCACGTGCTCCAGTGTTCTCAGAACAGTGACGAGTGATCCATCATAATCTTATCCGAAAACCGCGCGCCTGCGATCATTGCACAACGCACCAGCACCGAAACAACCGCCGTTGAGCGAGACGATCGTTTCACTGCGCCCGCAATGGCGCACGTTGCTCCATCATGATAGCGAGAAGGACGGCGCGTGCGCGCTAATGTTTTGTTAGAGTTTAATACAGCAGAGGCGTTGCAGCGCAACACCTCTGCCGGGGTAAGCGTTCAGACGTATCGTCGACATGGTTTTTGCAACGGCGGGGCGACATCTCATAGCGCCTGCAAAAGCCATCCCGCCGCCGATTTGTGATCGCAGGCACTTTCCCCGAACCTTCGATCGTGAACAGTCACCTGTCAGAACGCATCGATCGAAACGCTACTCCAGAATATCGACCCGCGCGCTCATGCCTGCCCGCAACCCGGTAATGTCGTCCAGCGCAACGCGCACGCGATAGCTGCGCGAAATTCCCTGCACGGTAGCAGTCGGTGCAATGAACTCGACCTTGCCGGCGTATTCGCGGTCGGGGATGCTGCTGATCGAAACCCTTGCCGGTTGCCCCTCGCGCACCCGACTGATGTCCACATCGCTGATCTGGACATCGACGTACAGTTTGCTGACATCGACAATCTGGATCGCCGGCAGCCCCTGGGTTACACTCGGATCACCGGGATCGATCGAGACGATCGAGATGATGCCATCGAATGGCGCGCGCAGTTCGGCGCGTTCGCGGTTGATCTGCGCCAGCGTCAGCGCCGCCTGCGCCTGTTCGACGCCAGCACGCGCGGCTGCTTTCTGCGACTCACGCGGATCGGGGATAATGCGCGCTTCCTGGGCGCGCGCCTGCGCCAGAGCCGCCCGGGCTGCCGCCAGACGATCCGCGTCGGGTGGCAATCGCAATTTTTCGAGGGTCAGGCGCGCCTGTTCGACCTGCGCTTCCGCTGCCTGAATGCCGGTGACTTCCGCCTGACGCGCGCTCTCGGCGCCCTTAATCGCCAGTTCGAGCGCCTTTTCCGCCTGACGCAATCCGGCTTCCGCCTGAACGAACTGGGCGTAGTAGTTTTCGCGCTGGCCATCGCTCAATTTGTTGGGGACGCGCTGCCCGTTTGGCGCAGCGACTTCGGGAACGATCGGATCGTTGCCGGTATCGCGCGCATACTCCCAGTTGTATTTCGCCTGTGCATAGCGCGCCTGCGCCTGTGTCAGCGCGGCAGCCGCCTGCTCCATCTGAATCTCTGCCTGGGTCTTGGCAAACGACAGACGATCACGGGTGGCCTGCAGGTTGGCCTGGGCTGCTGCCAGCGCCGCCTCTGTCATCTGAATATCCTGCTCTTTCGGTCCGCGCTGGAGCGCTTCGAGCGCCGCCTGCGCCTGCGCCACCGCCGCACGCGCAGCATCGAGGTCAGCCTGGCGCGGGTCTTCGGTCAGCGCCGCTTCCTGCGCGAGCGCATTGGCGAGCGCCGCTTTCGCCTGTTCGAGTTGCTGGTCGAAGGCGCGCGTATCGAGAATGGCGAGCAGGTCGCCTTTCCTGACGAAATCGCCCTCTTTGACGAAAACCTCTGCTACCGTTCCCTGTACCTGGAACGACAGGTTGGCATCCTGCGCGCTCTTGACTTCGCCAATGCCAGTGATGCCAAGCTGGATTGGCTGACTGGTCGGCAGCGGCACCGGCGTCGGTACGACAACCGTCGGCTGAGATGCCGCTGGTGCACTGACGGTCGGTGCGGGAGCGGCTGGTTGTGCGCCGCACGCCGCCAGCGCTGCGGCGGTCAATCCGGTAAGCACTCCTGTGATCAGGCGACCACGTTTCACGGCTCGTTTCTCCTTGAATGGATGGATGTCCATGGATCGATATGGTTATGTAGACCAGAAACCCTTAACCTGTTCCACTTCATTTCCCGGCTCGCGTCCCAATCACTCCACAGCCTTCTTCGGCGCATCAACCACTGGATGCCCATTGGGTTCTTCGCCGTGCACCTGGTTGAACGGCACACTCACCGTTCCGCCATTCACAAGTGTGAGTGCAACTGCCGGGACGCCGCCATTGACCGGCGCCGGTTCCGCATCCGTCGTCGCCTGTTCTTCCGCCCACCCCTCCGGATCGAAGCGGCGGCGGAACCAGTTCGATGCGCGTTCGGTGAACGACTCCATCAGGCTATACGCCGTCGGCACAACCAGCAACGTCAGCAGCATCGAGGTCATCAACCCGCCGATCAGCACGGTCGCCAGCCCTTTGCGGAACTCGCCACCTTCGCCAGTGCCGATCAGATGGATGCCTATCGCCACCGGGAGCGCGCCAGCCACCAGCGATAATGTGGTCATCAGAATCGGGCGGAGACGAATGGCGCCGGCGAGTTCCAGGGCGGCATGCTTGTCGAGACCGGCGCGGCGCAAACGATTCGTGAAGTCCACCAGAAGGATCGAGTTCTTCACCACCAGACCGAGCAGCATGATCAACCCGATCATACCGGTGATATCGAGGTCAATATTGATCAGGCGCAGCGCCAGGAATGCCCCGATGAAACTGAACGGCATCGCGACCATGATCACCAGCGGTTGCGTAAACGACCCAAACTGCGACGCCAGCACCATGTAGACAAAGATAACCGACAGAAGCATCGCCAGCAGCAACGAGTCAAACCCTTCGGTCTGCTGCTGCACCAGTCCGGTAAAACTGGCGATGACCGTCGGCGGAACGATTCCTTTCGCTTCGAGGCGCTGTTGCAATTCGTTCTGCACCTCGCCAAGGTTGCGCCCCTGCAGGTTCGCGCCGATAATCACCTGGTTGAGTTTGTCATACCGCCGGATCGTCTGTGGCGTCGACGCAAGTTCAATTCGCCCCAGCGCACTCAGCGGAACCGTGCCGCTGCGGGTCGGAATGGCGATATTCTGCAACGCCTCTGGTGTAGCACGGTCTTCGGGGCGCAGGCGCACAATGATCTCGATGTCCTGCCCCTGCTGCCGCAGCACCGTTGCGCGTTCACCATTCACCAGCGCGCGCACTGACGCAGCGATCTCTTCGTTGGTGAGCCCCAGATCGCCAATACGCTCCGGGTCGGCGACAAAACGCAATTCTGGCTTACCCGGACGATAGCTTGCATCAATATCAACCACACCCGGAATAGTCGCCATCTCAGCCATAATCTGCTCGATCACCGGCTCCAGATCCTGCAGAGGACCTGTCGTTTGCAGGCTCAACTGCAACTGGCGACCGGTCACGCCGGTTGTGGTCGGAACGCCAATCGACGGCAACCCGAACGTCAGGTTTGGCAGGAACGCCAGTTGCGGGCGCAATCGTTCTTCGACCAGGCGCGTTGGAACGTCACCCTTCAGGCGCACGAAGAACTCAGCGCGCTCCGGTGCACCGGAGAAGCCGACCGTGCTGATCACCGACTCGACATTCGGGTCAGCCAGCATCACCTGTTCCGCCTGGCGCGCAAACCGGTCGGTTTCAGCCAGCGCCGTGCCAGGCGGCAACTCGAACCCAACCAGGAACTCGCCGGCGTCCTGCTGCGGGAAGAAACTGAACTTCAAACCGCTGGCGACAACCACACTCAGAACCAGCACCACAATTGCAGTTGCCACCACAATCAGGCGATTACGCAGACTGCGCAGACTCCAGGAGAGGACACGCTCATAGAAGCGTCCCAGCGGACCGGGGTCCTCTTCTGCCTCGTGGAGCAGGCTGGCGTCCGCCTGATCTGGATCGATGTTGCGCAAACGCCGCGCTGCGCGCCCGACGTCGCCAGTATGCGAATGCGCCTCATCGTGTGGATGCGGCTGCACCTTCTGGCGGCGGAAGAGATTGGCGGAAAGCATTGGCGCAAACATGAACGCTTCGACGAGCGAGAGCAGAATGGCAACCGCAATCGTAATACCAAACGACTTGAAAATAATGCCGGTCGTGCCGCTCGTAAACGTCACCGGCACGAAGACCGCAACGACCGTCAGGGTCATCGCCACCACCGAAAGGGCTACTTCGGCGGTGCCTTTGCTGGCAGCGACGCGCGGCGTCTCACCGCGTTGCGTGTGGCGGAAGATATTCTCGCGCACCACAATGGCATCATCGATCACCAGACCAACACACAGCGCCAGCGCCAGCAGAGTGATGAGATTGATCGACAGACCAAACACCGGCATCAGCGCAAAGGTGCCCATCAGAATGATCGGCAGACCTGCCATCGTCACCAGCGTGTTCCGGTCGCGGATAAAGGTCAGCACGACGAGAAGACCGATCGCAACCGCCAGCACCAGCACTTTGTCGACAGGAACGCCAATGGCAGGCAGCAGGACGAGGCCAATCAGTGCGATTGCCGCGGGAACGGCGGCGGTAATGAGCATGTTCCGCACGCCGCTGAAGAACATCATGACCACCAGCAGCGCAGCGACTGAGGCATAGATCAGTTCTTCAAGCGAACTGATCGTCGACTGGCGAACCGCTTCCGACGAGTCGCGCGGCGTGATATATGTCAGATCGCTGCGATTGGCAAGCGCGCGTTCGATTGCAGCTTTTGCATTATCGGCAACTGCAACGGTATTGGCGCCGCTCTGCTTGCGGACATCGACAATAATCGCTTCGACGCCATTGAGTCGGGTATAACTGCGCTTCTCGGCGACGCTGTCTTCGATGGTCGCCACGTCACCGATGCGGTACGGCGTCCCGGTGATCTGAATTTTCGCAATATCTTCGGGGGTTTGCAGGAGTGACGGCGCGCGCAGGTTGATCTCCTGCGAACCGGCGGTAATCGATCCAAGACCGAGGTTGGCATTCGCCTGCTGCAACGAGCGAGTGACCTGCACCGGCAGAATGCCATAGGCGCGCAGTTTCTCCAGATCCATCTGCACATTGATCTGGCGCTGGAGTCCACCAGAGACCTGCACCGAGCCAACACCCTGCGCGCGCTGGATCAGCGGCGAGACCTCGTTGTCCACAATCCGGCGCACCTCGAGCGGCGACTGGTTCTGGGCGCCGGCAATGGCGAAGGAGACGATCGGAGCAGCATTCGGGTCGAACTTCTGGAAGATCGGATCGCGAACGTCGCGCGGCAGCGTCGGGCGGATGGCATTCACCTTTTCGCGCACATCCTGATCGGCGCGGTTAATGTCGGTGCCTTCAGCAAACTCCAGAATGATGACCGCCAGACCTTCGTTCGCGTTGGTGGTGATATTCTCGATCCCCTCGATGGTATTCACCGCATCTTCGATCGGCTTCGCAACCTGATCGGCCACGCTCTCCGGACCGGCGCCGGGGTAGGGGACGCTGATTGCAATCACCGGCACCTCGAAATCAGGGAGCAGATTGACCGGCAGCGAGCGAAACGCCAGAATGCCAAATACGACCGTCAGCAGCATGAGCATCGTCACGAACACCGGCTGACGGATCGAGGTGTCCGAAATGGGCATACCGTTGAGTTTCTCTTCACGTCGTTGGATTGCCATGCACGTCTGCCTCCGTATGCGCCCGCTACAGGCGGGATTGGGGTTGAAACACAAACAAAAACGCGGCGAGAAACCTCGTCAGGTCGCCTGCGCCACGCCGCGCGTCACGCTGTGGAACGAACAGGTTCCAGGTCGCGCTTTACAACAATACTACTATACAGTAAAATATCTTTACGCGCAAGTAGGAATTTTGACTGATTGGTAGGTTTTGATCTTCCAATGAGCATATACGGAAGCGCGTGCTATCTGGATGTCGAGATGAAACGCGAGAGCGAGGCGAAAGGCGCCGTCGTTGATGGACGACTGGCAGTGATGCGGTCGCGCCGTGTACCCAGCAAGCACCGGCATCACCCCCGAACAGATCAATCCGACCGATGCCGTGGAGAGGGCATGGTCTACAGAACCAGTATCATCGAGCACATACTCTTGTTGCATATGCGAGAGAAAACCTATGACTCTGACACTTCGTGAACGACAGAAGCAGGCGCTCCGCGAGGAGATCATGAGCGCCGCACAGGAACTGGTTGCCGAGAAGGGCTACAGCGCCATGTCGATGGACGAACTGGCAGCCCGGGTTGGCATTTCCAAACCAACGCTGTATGCACATTTCGCGAATAAGGATGAACTGGTCGTCGAGGCGGCGACCCGCGAGATGAAGCAGATGATTGCGCTGATCGAGTCACAGGCGGACCGTTCGCCAATCGAGCAGTTGCGTTTCATCATGCGCCAGATATTACAACGCCAGGTGCAGATGCACACCCTCGGCATCGGTCCCTGGCCCGAAATTTTTCGGCTGCTCTGCGCTAACGATGAGGCGCTCGAATACATTCGGCGCGTGAGCGCCGACATCATCACCCTGGTTCAGCGCGGCATCGAGCGAGGGGAAATCGATCCATCGCTCGACCCGGAGGCGGTGGTGCGGGCATTTTTCGGGCTGGCAAGCGCACTGCACAAATGGTATGTCACAGCCCCCAGTCCAGCCGATCCACAGCGCGCCGCCGAGAGCCTGATCGAGATCTTTGTGCGTGGTGTACGGCGGAACCCGGTTTCAGGGAATGGGGCAACTGTTCACAATCAGGAGTTCGGGGGAAGCCCCCAGGATAACGAATCGACGGCAGGATGACGTCTGCAAACGCCATGAGACGCTACCCCGCCGACATAAAAGCGCCAGGCAGTGATACGGCTCTCATCCGAATCACTGCCCGACCGGACAAAACCAGCATTCAGCGACGGGGGCGGGTAATTCGTACAGGGAGAGGACGCTGCTGCAGGCGCAGCGCGGCGCGGCGGGACGCAAAGGCGATCAGGATCAGAGCCGAGGCGATAAGCAGAGCCGTCATTGTGGATTCCTCCTTCGAAGTAAGCAGCGGTCGTGCGCCGTGCCGCATTGCGTTTGATGGGCAGTATAGCAGTCCACTTTCCCGCCGTCTATAGGTGAAACATCCCATTGTTTGTCAGTACCGGGATGGCACTGCATGGTACGTTTCATGCGAAGGACAGGATGTACACGGCATTGAACATTGAACGTTCCCACGTTCCCACGTTCCACGTTCCCACATTCCCACATTCCCACATTCCACGTTCCACGTTCCACGTTCCACGTTCCCACGTTCCACGTCCAACGTTCCCACGTTCCACATTCCACGTTCCCACATTCCACGTTCCACGTTCCCACGTTCCACGTTCCCACGTTCCACGTCCAACGTTCCTCACACCTGCAGCGGCGTATCATCCGCCAGCGCCGTGTCGTCGCGGTCTTCGTCGTCGATCAGGTCAACCGGCGAGCGAGCGAAACGCAACGCTGCAGCGCGCGCCCGTCCATCGCGCTCCATGGTGAGCGACCAGGCGGCATGGGAGACGAGCAGCGCCAGTTCCAGGCTACGCCCAATCGTCAATGCCAGACGACGCGCTCCGCGTTCCAGACACTCACGTTCGCGCGTTTCGTCAAACCAGCGTCGAGCATGGTCGAGTGCAGCGCGCGCGCTGGCGCCGGCGGCAGCGAGACCCTGGTCGCTGACGCCTGCCGTCAGTGCATCCGCCAGGCTCATGATTGCGTCCCAGGTTCCCGGTTGCGCCAGCGCGCGCAGCGTGTCGAGCGCCAGCACATTGGTCGTCCCTTCCCAGATTGGCAGCACGTGCGCATCACGCAGCAATGCCGGCACACCTGTGTCTTCCACATACCCGGCGCCGCCAAACGCTTCGATCACTTCGCTCATCACATCGACCGCCTGCCGTCCCGTCGTCAGTTTCGTGATCGAGGTCAATACTCGCAGCAGGTGATGCTGGCGCTCATCGGCGACGCCAGCCTCCTCAGCGCCCAGCAACCCTGCGGTCAGAAAACTCAGGTGGAAGGCGCCCTCGAATTCCGCCTGCAATGTGGCCAGGGTCTCGGTATGGAGCGGCTGACGGTTGAGCGGCGCACCGAAGGCGACGCGACGACGGGCATAGTCGCGTGCGAGGGCGATGCCCCGCCGCATAAACGATGCCGCCGAGATACTGTTCCAGATGCGCGTCACCTGGAGCATTGGCACAATCGCGCGCACACCGCCGTTCAGGTCGCCAACCAGTCGTGCAGGCGTTCCTTCCAGACTCAGTTCGGCAGTCGGCACTTTGCGCGTGCCGAGTTTGTCTTTCAGGCGGTTCACCCGAATGCCCTGGAGACGCCCTTCTTCATCGCGCAGTTCGATGTAGAACAGCGCCAGACCGCGACTCCCTGGCGGATTGCCTTCAGGACGGGCAAGCGCCAGCGCCATCTGCCCGGTGGTCGCCGACGTGAACCACTTCCTGCCGAACAACCGCCAGATGCCATCGAAACCGGGGCGGGCGATTGTCTCGGTACGGCTGACATCGGAACCGCCGGGGAGTTCGGTCATCCACTGTCCGCTCGTCCAGCAGCGATCCGGGTCACGACTCGTCAGGCGGGGCAGGGCGCGTTCGATCAGGAAGGAATCTCCAGTCTGCACCAGAGTGCGCGCAGCGCCATCACTCATTGCCAGCGGACAGGTATATACGTCGGTCGAGGGGTGGAAGAGATACACGAGCGCAAACTGGACGATCCGCGAGAGCGCGCCACAGGTTCGCTCGTAGGGCAGCGCAACGAGCCCGTATTCGGCTGCGAGACGCGCAGCGCGCTTCCAGAGCGGCGAGACCTCGATATAGTCGATGCGCTCTCCCCAGGCGTCCCATTGGGTCAGCGCCGGTTCATTGAGTCGGTCAGTCAGATGCAGGCGGTAGAGTTCGCCGCCTGCCAGTTCACCCATCGCTGTCAGGTCGGGTTCGACCTGCGCCAGCACATCGCGCGGCAGTGTGCGCTGCAGGAACGACCGGAGCACCCGGTCGTCAGTATACTGATTGCCTAACGTCGGGGGCGACTGGTGAAATAGTTCGATCATGGTCGTTCCACTTCTCTGTGTGCCGATCCGTCGATCTTCATTATACGAACTCTACACCGACTGCGATGATGCTGATCCCGTGCGGCAGCATCGCCGGGCCAAAACTGAGACCGAGCGAGACGCCGACTGCTGTCTGCACTTCCGGGTGATCCAGCAGGGTAAAACGAACCAGCCCGATGTCGCCGCTCAGATTGATGTCGTTAATGTCGCCGATTTTCACATCACCATCATAGACATGGATATCGCGTACCATCGCATCATTCGACATTGTGCGGCAGACGATCACCACCGCCGCAACGCGCGTCCGGTGATCCTCGACGAATGCCGGGGTTGGGATCGAGGCATGCAGCCAGTTCAGGCTGTCGGGCTTGCCTTCGACGTACAGGCAAAAACCAGAGCGCCAGATCGCTGCCAGCGCCTCATTGTCCTCGATCTGCATGCTGTGCCCGTGCACCCACATGCTTTGGGAATGGGTCGTTGCCATAGAACGCCTCCTTGAGTCAGGGCTGCCGGGGTTCTGCGGTCGTGAGGATGCAGCGGATGGCTTGAGGATTCGCGAGGGAAATACGCAACATTCGGAACGGCGCCCCATCGAACCGCCGAACTACTGCCAGTATACGCCGTTTGTATGCGCATGAACGAAAGATCCGATCTATCGGCAGTGAACATCTGTTCACGTTCACTGAGAACACCGCGTTGCCGATCCGCACGTCGCCAGGCGCCGGACACGTTCCGCACCTTCCTGGGGGGAAACAACTTTGACATTGGCTACGCCCTCGCGCACGGCGGCGCTGTCGGGGCACGGCGCCGCCGTGCCCCTACGATGGGGGCGCGTCGTTTCCCCCGACGGGGCACGGCGCCGCCGTGCCCCTACGATGGGGGCGCGTCGTTTCCCCCGACGGGGCACGGCGGGTGGACGCGGCGTCCCCGTCGCTCCCCGTCGGGGCACGGCGCCGCCGTGCCTCAACCGGGCAACGCCTGCCGTTCTCATAGACGATATTCGATAATCGGCGGCGGGATGGCTTTCGCAGGCGCCATAAGGCGTTGCCCCGCCGACGCAAAACATCATGCGGACGATAACGCACCCACCTGCACATCGGGTATTGACACAAATCCTATAGCATGCTATCTTATCCTATATAATTTCTCCGACTACCGGAACGACTCGCATCCCAAAGCACAATGACAGGGCAAAAAACTGTGCTGGCCGACGCTGTTTACGAGCAGCTGAAAGCCCGCATTATGGATCAGACGTATCCGCCGCGCGCGCGGCTGAACATCGACATGCTCGCCATCGATCTTGGCGTCAGTCCAACGCCGATCCGCGAGGCGCTGGCACGGCTGGCTGCCGAGCGGCTGGTGACCTTTGAGGCATTCAAGGGGTATCGCGTCAGTCCGTTGCTGACGTCAAGGCAGACGGCGGACTTGATGCACGCGCGTCGGCTCATCGAAGTTGACGCTGCCCGGCTTGCCGCTCATCGCATTTTGCTCCCCGACCTGATCGCAGTGGAGCGACTGTTGCGACAGATCCTCGATGAAAGCGCCAGGGTCGAGGTCGGCTCCTGGTCGAGTGGCTACTGCCAGTTCAATCAACTTGACAGACAATTTCACGAGACGATTATCAACGCGGCAGATAATCCATTTTTGTTGACTGCATATCGCTCACTCAATGTCCACCTCGAACTGGGGCGCTTCTACCACGTCTTTCGCGAAATGGATCAGCACCAGACGTGCGTGGAACACGAGGCTATTTTTCAGGCGCTCCGCACCCGTCAACCCGACGCGGCCGCTGCTGCCGTCGAATACCATCTCCGGGCGACAGAGGAGCGCATCTTTCGCCTTATCGAGAAATATTCCCATTTACAATCCGTCAATGGCGACGCCAGAGAGATTATCGCATGACACTTCGGCTTGCCCTGATCAGCGGACCGATGTATGACGCTTTGTACGTCCGCCTGGATCGCTTTGCTCAGCAGCGCGGCGTTGCCGTTGAGGTCGTTTTCTCCGGTGATCACCCGGCGCTCAACCAGTTCCTGACGACAGACGCGGCTGCCGGCTGCCATCTCGTTTCCACGCACACCAAGTATGCGCCGTCACAACAATCGTTGCTGGCGCCGCTCGACGACCTGTTCGCACCCGCCGAGTTCGATGACTTCACGCCAGCCGTGCTTTCGCTGGCGCGCATTGACGGCAATATTTACAGCGTGCCGCGCAACATCGATGTGCGCCTGCTCCACTATCGCACCGACCTGATCGACCGTCCACCCGCTACATGGGATGAACTGCTGGATATGGCGCGCGCGGTTAATCGTCCGCCAGAACTGTACGGTTTTCTCGTTCCAGGCATGGAGTCGGGGCTCTTTGGCGCTTTCTATGAACTGGTAGAAATGGGGGGCGCTGAACTCTTTCCGCCTGACCTCAAGCCGCAGATCGCGAATGACGGCGGGCGCTGGGCGCTGCGGTTGCTGCGAACATTGTACGCTGAAGGGCTGGTTCCTCCAGAAATTGTAAACTGGCATTATGACGAGGTGCACCACGCCTTCCGCAGCGGTCACGCGGCTATGGTGGGCGACTGGCCCGGCTATTACGCCGACTACTGCGCGGTGGACTCGCCGGTGCGCGACCGCTTCGCACTGGCGCTCTATCCATCCGGACCGGCGGGTGTGATGCGCGTGTACGGCGGCAGCCATACCTTCGCACTGACCCGACGCGGCGCCGACAACGATGACGCTCTGGAGCTATTGCGCTTCCTGACGGCTCCAGAGCAGCAATTGCTGGAAGCCCGACAGGGCGCTGTGCCTGTGCGCCGGTCGGTGATGAAGCAGATACAGCAAGCGTCCACGCCGGTCGAGAAGCAACGCTGGGAAACGCTTGCCGCCGCTATCGAGTGCGTCGTCATTCCACCCAAATTTGAGCGCTATCCGCTGGTGGAAGAGGTGCTCTGGAAGACGGTGCAGGCAGCTATGACCGGCGCGCTCGACATCGATGAGGCGCTGCACACGATGACCGTCCGAATTTCTGACATTGTGGCAGGCAACCATGAGCAAAGGTGAGCTGGAAAATAAGGTGATTTTTTTGACCGGCGGCGCTCAGGGGATTGGGCGCGAATGCGCCATTGCCTATGCGCGCGCCGGCGCCATTGTTGTGATTGCAGACATCAACCTGGAGGCGGCGCAGGCGACGCTGACAGACGACCTTGGCGGCATCGGGCTGGCCGTTCACTGTGATGTTGCATCTTCCGAGTCGGTGTGTGCGGCCATTCAGCAAACGCTGGCACATTGTGGTCGGCTTGATGCCATCCACAACAATGCCGCTATCAGCAGGCCATCCAGACCGCTGCACGAAACGACCAGCGCGCAATGGGATGAGATCTTCGCCGTCAATCTGAAAAGCGTCTACCACACAACATTGTACGGCATCGACGCCCTCAAAGCCAGCCGGGGGTGCATTCTGAACACAACCAGTATGGTCGGGACGCTAGGGCAGGAACATCACGCCGCCTATGTCGCCACCAAAGGGGCGCTGATCGCGCTGACCAAGGCAATGGCGCTCGATTATGCGCCGTATGGCATCCGCGTGAATGCGATCAGCCCGGCTGCGGTCTGGACGCCGTTATTACGCCAGTGGGTGCAGGATCAGCCCGATCCGGCCGCTGCAGAAGACTTTCTGAATGACATTCACGTGCTTGGCTTCTGCCCGGAAGGGGATGTCATAGCGGATGCAGCGGTCTTCCTGCTCTCAGAGCGGGCGCGCTTCATCACGGGGGTGACGCTGCCGGTGAGCGGCGGCGCAGAGCTGGGGTATCGACGGCTGATGACAAAGAACCCAAGACTGTGACACCTCAACGCTCCCATCGCTGCGGCGCCAGAAGGAAGGAATTGACAGGAAAAGAGCAGGAGGCTGTGTGACATCAGTTGTAATTACGGCGATCAGCGCACATGACGCGCGATTCCGATTGAATCCGGGCGAAGGTGCAGACGCAATCCATTCCAACCCGCAGTACGCTTATGCTGTCACGCGGTTGCAGACCAACACCGCGCTAACCGGCGTGGGGCTGGCGTTTACCTTGGGGGCGGGAACAGAATTGGTCTGTGACGCAATCCAGACGCTCGCTCAACCGCTGGTTGGGCGCGAGATCGAAGAACTGATGGCTGACTTTGGGCGGGTCTTTCGTCAGATAGCCGACCATCCTCAGCTTCGCTGGCTTGGTCCGCACAAAGGCGTTGTGCATCTGGCGCTGGCATCGCTGACCAACGCCTGCTTTGATCTGTGGGCGAAGGCGCGTGGCATACCGCTCTGGAAGCTGCTGGTCGATCTGACGCCGGAAGCGATTCTGGCGCTGCTCGACCTGAGTTACCTTGAAGATGCCCTGCGCCCCGAAGATGTCATCAATCTGCTGCGACGGGAAGCCGCCCATCGCCCTGCGCGCGAGCCGGTGCTGACACAGGGCTATCCGGGCTATGACACATCTATTGGCTGGTTCCACTACAGCGACGACCAGGTGCGCGAGAATGTTCGTCGCGCTGTGGATGCCGGCTTCCTGGCAATGAAACTCAAGGTCGGATCGCCCGACCCGGCGCGCGACATCCGTCGCGCGGAAATTGTGCGCGCCGCAGCAGGACCGGACGTTCAGATCATGCTCGACGCCAATCAGCAGTGGACGCTGCCGGTTGCCCTGCGCGCCTGTCTCGATCTGACGGCGATCCAGCCATACTGGATCGAAGAGCCGACGCATCCCGATGATGTGCTGGCGCACCAGACCCTGGCGCGCGCGATTTCGCCAGTCAAGGTGGCAGCAGGCGAACACATCCCCAACCGTGTGCTCTTCAAGAACTATATGCAGGCGGGCGCTGCACATTTCATTCAGGTGGATTGCACGCGCGTGGGCGGCATCAGTGAGTTCATAACGATCAGCCTGCTCGCCCGGCATTTCAATCTGCCTGTCGTGCCGCACGTGGGCGATATGGGGCAGATTCATCAGCATCTTGTACTGTTCAACCGGGTGGCGCTGGGGCATGAGCTGATATTTCTTGAGTACATCCCGCATCTGCGTGACCACTTCCGGTATCCGGCAATTGTAGAGGGGGGTGTCTATCGCCCGCCGCAAGAGCCGGGGAGCAGCGCCGATCTCCTGGATTGAAGGCGGTCGGACCGGGCACGAACACGCGCAGACTTCATGCTGACAGTCGCTGTCAGGCGTACCCGTCGTCTGGAAACACAAACGATTGGAGTGTCATCATGGCGCAAAGCAAAGCGGATCAACATAAAGCGCAACACGAATCGTCCGGGAGCATACGTCACGCACTGCGCGGCATGCTCCGGCGCAGCGATATGAGTGTTGTGCTTGCTACAAGCATCCTCTGATTATGGACGAACCAACCGCAGCGCTCACTCGCCACGAGGCTGACAACCTGCTCAATCTGCTGCGCCGCATCAAGAACCAAGGCGTCACTGTGCTGTTCGTCTCTCACAAGATCGAAGAAGTGCTGGCGATAGCCGACCGGGTGTCGGTGCTGCGCGATGGTTGCCTGATCGGCACGCGCGCGATCAGCGGGTTGACCAAAACGGAGATCGTGCAGATGATGATTGGGCGCGAGGCGCGCACGCTGGATTTGGGGCGCCTAACGATTGACGAAAGGCGCATGGCGCTGGAGGCGCGGCACATCAGTCAGACCGGACGTTTCCGCGACATCAGCTTTGTGCTGTACCAGGGTGAAATCCTCGGCTTCTACGGACTGGTTGGCTCCGGGCGCACCGAACTGGCGCAGATTCTGATCGGCGAGGCGCGCAAAGACAGCGGCGAGGTGCTGATCAACGGCAAGCCGGCACACATTGACAGTATGGCTGACAGCCTGGCTAAACACCGCATGGGCTACGTATCGGAGAACCGCAAGGAGAAAGGGCTGATCCTGAGCGCATCAATCAAGACGAACATTGCCATCACAGTGTGGGACCGGTTGCGTAACCGTCTCGGATCGATCCAGCCGTCTGCCGAAACAGCCATTGCGCGCAGGTTTATGCAGCAGCTCGAGATCCGCGCCATTGACTCAGAACAAGCCGTCGCCAGTCTCAGCGGCGGCAATCAGCAAAAGGTGAGCATCGCAAAGTGGCTGGCCGCTCAGTGCGATATCTTGATCATCGATGAACCTACAATCGGCGTTGATATCGGCGCCAAAGAGTATATTCATCAACTCATCTGGAATCTTGCCAGTTGTGAAGGGAAGTCGATCATTCTGATCTCGTCCGACATGCCTGAGATCATTAGCCTGACGCGACGTATTCTGGTCTTCAAGGATTTTAAGATTGTAGGCGAGGTGCGCAACAACGGCGAGAATGGCGCGCCTGTGCGCGGGTACGATGAAGTCAGTCAGGAGATCGGACAATATCTTGCCTGAAAACCGAGAGCCCAGTCTGCCGCACACAGGAGCTTGCTGCTGTTGATTATCGGGCATTAGAGATGGTATCCTGACTCTGGCTCGATATTCACGTCAGAGGAAGTGGCTCATGTCGCACCCGGCATATCTCGCGCTCTACGAACGGGGTATCGTCCAGGAACGGGCAGCAATTGCGCACGAGCGTCTGGCGTCCTGCACCCTCTGCCCACTGGCGTGTCGCGCTGATCGCCTCGACGGCGAGGCTGGACTGTGCCGCATCGGACGAGAGGCGATCGTGGCGTCCTGTGGTCCGCACTATGGCGAGGAAGACGTGCTGCGCGGATGGCGCGGGTCGGGCACGGTCTTCTTCAGCGGATGCAATCTGCACTGCGTCTACTGCCAGAACTACGATATCAGCCAGTCTGTCAGCGGCTATGCGGTCGATGGAGCTCAGCTGGCGGAACTCTTTCTCGATCTTCAACGGGAAGGGTGTCATAATCTCAATCTGGTCACCCCATCTCACGTCATTGCCCAGATCCTCGCAGCGCTGACGATTGCTATTCCAAAAGGCCTCCGCCTCCCAATCGTCTACAATACGTCCGGCTACGACTCGGTTGCAGCACTCCGTCTCCTCGACGGGATCGTGGATATCTATATGCCGGATGTCAAATACAGCGACTCGGCGATCGGTCAACGCTACTCAGGCGTGCCCCACTATTGGGAAGTGGCGCGTCCGGCGCTGCGCGAAATGCACCGGCAGGTTGGCGACCTGCGCATCGAACACGGTCTGGCGGTGCGCGGATTGCTCATCCGCCACCTGGTGCTGCCAGGGCAACTTGCAGGGTCGCGAGAAGTGCTGCGTTTCATTGCCGAAGAACTGTCTCGCGACTCGTGGATTAATCTGATGGATCAGTACCACCCGGCATACCGGGCGTTCGACTACCCTGAACTGGCGCGGCGGATCACGCCTCGTGAGTATGCTGAGGTCATTGAGTATGCCCGCTCCCTTGGATTGCACCGCGGCATTCCGCTGGATACGCGACGATGAACAGCGATAGTTACGACATCCTGCGACGCGCGGTGGTCGAGGCGCTCGGTGCACGCCCCTCGTCCGAACGCCGCCGCCAGATTGCTGCTGAACTCCGCGCGCTGGCGGAACAGCAGGAACGTATGGCGGAGCGCGCCGAGGCACAACAAACGCCTGGCTCGACCGAGAAGCGCACAGCACGCAGCGCCGGCATGTACATCCGCATCCGTCACGAACCCGATCCGGTCAGCGGAGCGCGGCGCATTCGCCTCCTGCTCGGCAAACAGGCCTGGCTCGAACTGGGAAGCCCGGCGCGCATCTTTGTCCAGCGCGTGGGCGCCGCCATCTGGATCGCCGCATCCAAAGGCGCGAGCGGTCTGCGCATCGAAACCGACATTGGACTGCCGGGATGCATCGTTCCCGACGGCACACCGCTCGACCGGCTGGCGCCGGGACGCTATCGCGCAACCCTGCACGCTGGAGCACTGGTGATCGGCGCGCAGGAGCACGAACAATAAACGGTCCTTCAGCAATGAATCCGGTCTACGCCGGTAGCCGTAGGGCTGAAGCCCTCGGCTACCAGGGCGAAGCCCGCCTTCGCAGGCTAGAGGGGATTGTTTACTGAAAAACATAATAGCCGATAATCCACACTTGCGCACGTGAAAAGGCTTGACGGAAACACACAAATATTGTATTCTTCTGGTAAGGTGTAAGGCTGCATCTCCGCCGCTAAATACCCTTCATACCATTTTAGATTGTAGATTTTGGATTGTAGATTGTTGTGATGGCATTATAGTACGCTCTGGTAAGATTGCGCATACGTCTTGTCCAATCCTAACTGGTATAATGTCCTGAAAAGGAAGAGATCCTGCACAGAGTCAGGAAGCAGTATCTTTTACTCCGCTCATTGTGGCACAATTGTTGTCTCAAGCGTCAGGAGTAAAAACATGTCCTATCACATTCCTCTCCGGCGAAAAGCGTCACACAACTCTTCGCCATCACATTCCACGCAAAACCAGGTCGCACAATCATCGGAAATCGCCTCCTCCGATCATGCTGCAATTGGAAGTCGGATCGGGCATACATCCATGTTCGATCCTGTCTCGAGTCAGCAGAATCGGCAATCGTCAGAGCAACAAACACAGGCATCCTCTGTCGCGCATAGGTCTGTTCCCGGTCACTCATTCGATCAGATTCGGCTCCACGCGGATGATGCCGCCGACTCTCGACCGGTAGGCGCGCCCTTCGCGGTTGACACGCCACGTATCACCCTTGCTCAAAATATGAGCCTGGCGCGTGTCCAGGTCACGCTGCCGCAGACGAGCAGCGTCGCCCCAATGGTGCAGCGGCGATTTAGACCCCCTGATGGCACGGCTGAGGCTATCGGATACGGGCATGCCTACAAAAAGCATGTCATTGAGCAGGCAGAATTCCCAGAAGTCACAAACAACAAAGGTTTTAACAAGAATGAACTGGATCATCCTAACAACAAAGCAATTTTTACCCGTCTGATTGTTGCGAACGTCATCAATCGCCCGGACAAGGATAAAAAACTACTCAACGATCGACACGCTTTCTGGAAGAAAGATACGATTGTCTTTTACGATCCCCACCATCCGGATCTGGGAACCTGTTTCAGACCAACCGGGGGCATAGCCTACTATCACAGACAGAAGTAACGCAGAACTACCGACTGAACCAGTGCGGCTTCAGACAACCGAGAGCAAGACCTAACTATGACACCCTCGTCTAGGACGAAAGGATGAAAGCATGCAAATCCTCGCAGTCCGCTCTGACGGATTGGATGCACGTTTCTCGCTGGAAGAACTGGTCGCATTGAACAATGCCCTGAATGAAGTCTCCAACGGGCTGGATATCGAGGAGTTCGAGACGCGCATGGGGGTCTCGCGCGAATTTGCACTCGACCTGTTGGATCAAATCCATAGCGCCATCGAATCGCTTCCGGCGACAGAATAGGAGATTGCCAGGCGCTGGCTGTGACGGGCGCAGCCGGCGCTTCCGAGGCGCAGTTTCAGATACCGGTTATGGCGCCTGCGCACCCTGCTCATGAAAGCGCAGGCGTTGTACTCTCGTGTGAACAGGAAATATCTTCAGGCATCTCGAAGGGAGGTTGCATCTCGGTGTGGACGAGATGCAATTTTTTGGTGTCTGAACCAGATCGTGCAAGAAAGCACGCTGCTCACCGTTCCGGTCTGGAATGACGACGACTGCGCTGCCGATAGGTGCTGCCAGAGCGGGCTGGCTCGCACATCCGCCTCGCCTTCAGCGCCTGAACAACCGCTCCTTCGATACGCGCTGCCCCCATACGGGGGCGCTGCGCGCGCCTCAGGATGCGGTGGTTCGGATAGGCTCTTAGTTTGCAGGCTTCACCGCCACGAGCGCAATCGCCGTCAGATTCGTTGCGTAGGTGCGGAAGACTTTGCGCATTGCCAGGATACGCCGACGCACCGGCGGAGTGCGCAGAATGTTGAACAGGATGCGCACTGCCCGACCCAGACCTTCATCCTGTACCATGCGCTTTGGCTCAAGCAGGTGCATTGGCGCAGTATATGTGGACTGCACTTGAAAACCCTCTGCTTCCAATACTGCTCGCCACTCAGACGCGGTAAGCGGACGAGCGCCGACATGGATCGCCGCCGAGAGATCGCGCAGCACGTTCTCTTTCGTAGTCTCGTCTATGTCATCGGGCGTCAGACCGAGTTCGTGGATGCCATACCGCCCACCAGGCTTCAAGATGCGAAACGCCTCGCGAATGATCCTGGCTTTTTGCCCCGGCGTATGCATCGTTAGCATTGCTTCACCGAAGACGACAGACGCGAAGGCATCCTCCAGACCAGTCTCTTCAGCGGTACCTGTCAGACAACGATATGCCGGATTGGTCAAAAAGCGCCGGACATGCGCTGCAGCAGCCTCATCGCGCTCAATCCCAGTATATGCCAGAGGCTGATACTCCAGCACCAGACGTGCCGTTACTCCCAAACCAGGGGCAAACTCAACCACACTATCATCAGCGCCGATTGCCAGACCTTCCAGCATCCGGCGGGTGAGTTCCAGTCCGCCAGGACGCAAGACACGCTTCCCCATGCGCGCCAGCAGCCAGTGACCGGGCATCCTCGCCATGTCCAGATGTGCACCAGGAACGGCTTCAGCATGTTTTGTATGTGAGCTCATCAGTGTTCCTTTCGGGATCGATCCATATGACAGACGCAAACTGTCTCTACTTTCCAGATGATTGCCAGCAGCAAAGACCGGCGCTTCGGATGCCAGCTACAACCGGATGGCGATTGTCTCAGGAAGCTGGAATGCACAGCGTGTGGCAGCAGGTTCGTTGAGCACAACACCTTCTGCGCTGTGCACTCAATCACGAGCGCTTCAATCACGATGAACGCGGCGAACTCTTTTCAATATTGATGTATAATACGAACCAGCAATGTTAGTATATACTAATATAAACACTTTGTCAATAAAATACTTACAAAAACAACCTGTTCCGGGTAAGCTCCGGTGCGAGGGTCAGGGCGAAATCCACCGTACACCAGACGTTCTGACCGCCGATGAAGTGATCCGGAGCGCTGATCTGCTATTGTCCCAATCTCCTCAGTTCGCGTGGTATCATGGTTCCGTCACGTGCAGTTGTCCGATGGAACCACCCTTCCCCGGAATAGACCCGTATCCTGAAACGTCCAGATTGCGGCCCGATGTGCATACGCGGTTGATGACGGCAATGATCACCTCCAGATGCAGATTGCGCCGCGCTACATTCCCCGGATCGCGCTGTACATCGCCCTGGAACAGATCGAGATGACATCCATGCGCCGGGCGCTTGTGACGGATGCTGGCGTGTATGAGCGCGATGCGTCCGGCGAGGTTGCCATTGCATCTGCGATCGACCCGCCGCCACCGCCCCTTATACCATTTTAGATTGTAGATTTCGGATTGGAGATTGCTGCGATAGCGTTGTGATGCGCTCTGATGAGCGTGCGCGTGCGGCTTGTTCAATTCCAATTGGTATGACAGTGTCGGGCGTATACTGGATTTCAACAACCTGCCACACGCACACGGATGCGGGCGGGACGCCCGCGCTCCCAGGATGCGGACAGGACGCCCGCACTCCCAAGACCGTATACACGCGAGCGGGACGCCTGCGCTCCCAGGACGCGGACAGGACGCCCGCGCTCCCAGGACCGTATACACGCGAGCGGGACGCCCGCGCTCCCAGGACGCGGACAGGACGCCCGCGCTCCCAGGACCGTATACACGCGAGCGGGACGCCCGCGCTCCCAGGACCGTATACACGCGGACGGGACGCCCGCGCTCCCAGGACCGTATACACGCAGACAGGACGCTCGCGCGCTCAGTAGAGGAGTGAATACATGCGCGCCGGCATTATCCGAATATCCGGTCAACAGGCAGCGCAATAGCGGGGAATGTAGCAGATTTGATGAGTTCGCCGCGCTTGAATGTTTGTTTCAGTGCGTACCTGTTGGATGCAGGCTGAGTGTATTGTTCAACTGTTCCTGCTTCAACATCGATCAACCACACTTCACGAATACCTGACTTCGCATATCGCGGCAGTTTTTCGTCCCGGTCGTATTCCAGCGACGTGTCGGCGACTTCGATCACGAAGAAAATATCTCCCGGCGTCGGATGACGCTGAGCATACCAGGTATCATCGAATCGGAGAACGGCAATATCCGGTTCAGGTTCGCTGTGATCGTCGAGCTGAATTGGGTCCTGGACGCTAATGATGGCTTGCTCGCCGACCTTATCGCTCAAAAGCGCATTCAGTCGCCTGACAATCGCAGCGTGAAACGGGCCCACGGGCCTCATGAGACGAACCTCGCCGTCAATCAGTTCGACGCGATCATCTTCAGTAAGAATGCCGGTTTCACGCATCCGGTGATAGTCGTCAACCGTGAATTGCCAGCGCGCAATGTGCAGTGCCATGGTCGCGTATCCTTTCACTGGTTGCCGTGAGGCGTAGAGGATCATACCATAAAAGAGCGACTATACACGGCGTTCTGCGTGACATCCGGTCTGATGAGCCGGTGAAAGGAGGCATATCTGTTTCACGAATTCACTTCTGACCCGGCGACGCCGGACGATCCATTGTTTCCGGTTGTCGGGAAGAACCCGCTCGCATCGTCTGCGCTGGTAAAGCCGCTGATATTGATCGCCACCAGCTGACCTGGGTCTGGCTCAGCGCGCGCTTCGATGCGCGCCAGCCACTTGACCCACACAAACCCGCGTTCACCGGGAGCGACGAGACGGGCAGGCGCGCCGTGTCCGTGGCTGAGCGGTTCACCGCCGACGCGCACCGCGATCAATGCCTCGCGCGCCTGTTCCAGCGGCAGACTCCAGCGGTACCCCGTGATTGAGACAAAACGTATCCAGCGCGCCTCCGGCAGCACGCCTGCGCGGTCGAGTAAAGCGCCCACGAAGGCGCCGCTCCAGTGCTGTGTGGTGTAGAAACCGCCGGTGCAATCGAGCGTTGCGGTCAGTTCCTGGTGGGTATCGAGGTCATCACGGCTGACTGCATATGGCGCAGTAACCAGCCCCTCAATCCGCAATCGCCACGTCGTCGCGTCGAGTGGCGCCGGTCGGTCTGCCATCCAGCTGACGACCGGAAAGGCATTGCCGCTGAAACTCGCCACTTCGCGTGAACCGGTGAACCGCCGCCGCGCGCCTGCGGTTTCCAGCGCCGCGATGACCCGTTCCTGCACCGACCAGAGAACCATTCCCCCCAGCGCGACCATTCCCAGGCGTAACGCCTGTCGCCGCGAGCGGTCTTCCGAACGCAATGGTCGGGCGCGGACGACCATATGCGCAGAGAGAAGCACAGTCAGCACAAGACCAAACAGGATGTGCCAGTTGAGCAGGTTGTATCCGAGAAAGATACCATCGCCGCCGATGACCCAGGCAATGCCGCATCCGATGGTCGCCAGCGCCAGGACGGTCGTTGCCAGCCCTGCCCAGGCGCGGGGAACGCGAATGCCGGGAAGTATGCGTCCTCTGACGCGCATCAGTTTGGGAATGAGCAGCAGGAGCGTCAGGTAGCCAGTTGCGCCATGGAGCGCAAACACCCACCACCCCTCCGGTCGTCCGATAGTGAGCGTCCAGAGACCGGTCGCAAACGCAGCGCCAGTTGCCAGCGCCAGGCTCCAGTCTGTCGCGCGCGGTCGCATGGTCATTCGAGAGGAATTCGCGCCCACGCCGCATCAACCTGAGCGCGGGTGGCATCGAGTGTGCCGCTGTTATCGATCACAACGTCTGCCTGCGCCACCCGGCTTTCCTGCGACGGTTGCGCCATCATACGCATTCGCGCTTCAGATTCGTTCATCCCACGGGTTTCCATCAGGCGACGCAGTTGCTGTTCCGGGGTGCAGATCACCACCCAGACTGCGTCGCATACCTGCTTCCAGCCGGCTTCCAGCAGTTTGACGGCATCGATGACCGCAACACGCGCGTGCGTCGCCGCATCATCGAGCCACGCCAGGATGCGCGCATGAACTGCGGGATGGACAATCTGCTCCAGACGCCGCAACGCCTGCGCATCCGAGAAGACAATTGCCCCCAGCTGTTGCCGGTCGATCGGACCGCCTGGCTCGACCAGGATTGTCTCACCAAACGTCTCGACAATCTGCCGGTAGACCGGCTCGCCGGGTTGCTGCACCTGACGGGTCACCTGGTCAGCGTCGATCACCGCGGCGCCATGCTCGCGCAACATTGCCAGCACAGTACTTTTCCCACAGGCAATATTGCCGGTCAAACCGATCAGGTAGACCCCTTTGTACGGCATACATTCCGCCTCTCAACGCTCGATGCCCGCCATTTCGAGTTCGACGTACTCCTGCTTGATCAGCGCCTCTTCAGGCACGCCGAAGCGCTGCAAGAGTTCACCAATGAGTTCGACCTTATGCTCGGCATCTTTCCGGCTCCAGGTGCGGCTCTTGATCTCCAGGTACGGTCCGGGACGCGCATGCCCGATCAGCGTATCGATGTTGACGGCGAAATCGGCGTCGCGGTACTGGATGCGCCAGCGGCGACGGCGCTTTTCGATTTCGACGATCCGGTCGGGCTGAAAGTATTCGCGGTAGAAGCGTAACGTGCGATCGGCGCGCGCCGTGTATCGCGCCCGCCCGAATAACACAGCCATCTGGTATTCGCCGCGCTGCGCCGGCGCCATCAGGGTAATCGTATATTTTGGTTCCGCCCGCGCCCCTGGATCGGTACGGTGATCCTCTCGAATGCGAATGCGCCCTCGCTCTTCATCATCCCACAGGAAGTAGGTGTCGTACTGGGTGCGCTCACTCGCCTTGGTGATGGTGATGTCAGATTCGAGCAAGGACTGCGCGACATGGTCGACCGTCTGTGGATCGATCAACGCCTTTGCCTGCACCTCGAAAATCTCGGATTGCTGTACGCCGCCGATCGCCAGGATCTTGTCGAGCAGGTTGTCTTCGCGCGCTGCCAGGAAGACGTCGATCCGATCGGCAATTGCCTGTGCGCGACGTAACACATCTTCCTCATCGATGGTCAACAACTGCTGATTGCGCAGCAGGAAGCGTCCATCGACCAGAACATCGCGCACATCAGCCGAGCGTGCGCCATAGACCAGGTGCGAATAGAGTGCATCGGGGGCATAGTGGTAGCGCGGTGCGGAATGCAACCTTCCCAGCGCGACAACTGCGATGTCGGCGCGTTTCCCTGGTTCGAGCGAGCCAATCAGATGATCGAGGTGCACAGCGCGCGCCCCCAGCGATGTCGCCAGCGCCAGCGCATCACGCGCCGGAACTGCCGTCGGGTCGCCGCTGATCCCTTTCGGAAGCAGCGCAGCAAGATGAATTTCGGTGAACATATCCTGATCATCGTTCGAGGCAGGGCCATCGGTGCCTAACCCAACCCGCAGGTTCGCCTCAATGAAACGACGGATGGGAGCAATGCCGCTGGCAAGTTTCAGGTTCGACGAAGGACATGGCGCCACACCAACGTGATGCTCGCGCAGTAGGCGAATGTCGTCTTCGGTGGCGTGGACACAGTGCGCAGCGATACATTTGCCGTCGAACGCGCCAACCCGCCTGGCGTATCGGATAGGCGTCACCTCGTGTTCCTGGCGGCTCTCCTCGACCTCGCGCTCCGTTTCGGAGAGATGGGTGACCAGTGGGACGCCGTAGCGCCGGCAGAGCGCCGCCGCCTCGCGATAGATTGCATCAGTGCAGGTGTACGGCGCATGGGGCGCAATGGTCGGAATGATGCGCTCGTGCCCATGCCACTGTTCAATGAACACACGCGCACGCTCCAACCCCTCGTCGAACGAAGCGGCATCGGGGGTCGGCAGACGCATGACCGTTTGCCCGCAGATCGCGCGCATTCCGGCCATATCGGCAGCGCGCGCGACTTCCTCCTCGAAATAGTACATATCGACAAAGGTCGTCGTACCACCCCGGATCATCTCGGCGCACGAGAGTTGCGTGCCGGTGAATACGAACTCCGGATCGACGAAACGACTCTCGACCGGGAACATGTAGCCGAACAGCCAGACATCAAGTTGCTGATCGGCAACCAGACCGCGCAGCAGGCTCATCGGCACATGCGCGTGAGCATTGATCAGCCCAGGAATAATGGCGCACCCCTGGCAATCGACAGTCTCACGAGCAGCGAACCGCGCAACAAGATCACCCGACGGTCCGACGGCGACGATCTCGTTGCCACGCACTGCCACCGCCCCATCGAGAAAAATATGCCCTGCAGCATCCATGGTCACCACAGCGCCATGGATGAGCAGAAGATCAACGGTTTCCATGTACACTCCTTACTGACGGAAGGCGAAACACGGACGACAGACACAAGCGCCTGTCTCAGGTTCTGAAGGTACACTTGTGGATCGGCTTGCAGCCCTGCCATCATCCCTGTTTGGGGACAGGCATGTGAGGTGAGCACATTCACTTGTATCACACGCATCTCCACAACCGCGAGAAGAGGAACCGAATGGCGCGCCACGATGCATTATCGCAATGGACGATATGCGTGTCAAGCAAACTGCCGCACCACCTGGTTCCCAAACCATGGTCAACCCTTCTGCCGCTGTACACACAGGAGCATGCACTGCTGCACACATGCTCGCTCTCGCTTCCCTGCGAGTGGTACAATATGTTACCATTTTTAGATTGGAGATTGTCGCGCACGGCGTTTGGTGCGCTTTGACGCAACGTTGTGCGCGCTGACGGCGCTGCTAGAACGTTGCGTCCTATGCCCCTTTCGGAGGTAGATGATGGTCGATATTGATATTACACTGACGTTGCCCGACGATCTGGCTCGTGAAGCGGAGGCGCACGGATTGCTAACGCCGCTGGCATTGCGGCAACTTATCGATGCAGAAGTTGAACGTCGGCGTAGACGCGAGCGCCTGTTCGATACAATGGAGCAACTGGCCGCCATCGATCTCCCGCCGCTGAGCGACGAGGAGGTGAATGCCGAGATTCAGGCCGCGAGGGCGGAAAGGCGAAAGCGTCGTGCGAGTGGTGATTGATACGAATGTTGCCATTTCCGGATTGTTGTGGCATGGCGCGCCGCGCCGTATCCTTGACGCGGCGCGTGATGGACGGATCCAGATTTTCAGTAGTGCAGCATTGTTGAATGAACTGGAGGACGTGCTCCGTCGTCCAAAACTTGCTGCACGCCTCGCTTTGATCGGTACAACGCCACGTGCTCTGGTTGATGAATATCTGGCGCTGCCTGGCATCGTAAGCCCTGCCCCACTTGAAACTCCGGTTTCGGACGATCCTGACGATGACGCAGTGCTGGCTTGCGCTCTTGCCGTACAAGCCGCGGCAATCGTCTCTGGCGATGACGACCTGTTGAAGATCGGCGTTTTCGCGAATATCCCAATTCTGACTGCCTCCGCTTTCCTGACACGCCTTGCCAGTGATCGCGGCTAAAACAACGTTTCCTGCTCCGTTTCAGGCGCCGAATCTCAGAATCGGGAATCCGTGACTTACGGTTGCCGCCTGCGCTTCCCCGATCCCTGATCCTTTTGCAAGCAGGTTCTAGTGTTCATACCCGTGGAAGAACCTGACCCCAAAAGCGCCATCATCCCCCTTCCACCCCCGACGGCGGCGCACTGGCCGGGGTGGTGGCCGCCTGTTGCGGCGGACGACGCGCATAGAGCAGCATCTGCACCTGCTCGACCGGCGTCAGCGATGTCTCTTCAGGGAGAAAGACGCCGTTGCACCGGTCGCAATAGTGGAGTTGCTGCCAGCGTTCACTGGCGCGATGCCAGGCGCTGAACGCGCGGCGAAAGTAGCGGCTTGCCCGCGCCTGTCGCCAGACGAACATGGCATGCACCCCAACGAAGACGAACAGGAAGGTGATGATCCCGGTAAACACCGAGGTGTCGCGCACGCCAAACAGCAGACTGGTGCGCGGCGCCGACGAGGTCAGTTCGGTCAGACCGGTGGCGAAAATAGCGGCGCTGATGCTGACCATCGCGGCAAAGAACGATGTAGCGCAGCCGATGACAGCAGCCGGACGCGGCGAACGCGGTGCGGACAGTTTCTGCGCCAGAGGCGAATCTGGCTCATCGTGAACCAGATCGCTGACGCGGCGTACCTCGTCGGTCTGCCCACACTGAGGACAGACCGGCGGAGGAGTGACGCTGGCAGTCATAGATTCGGGCACAGTTCCTCTCAGTCGCGCGATGGCGATGACTGCGGCGGTCGCCGTTGTTCGTACTCATCGCGGGTAATAAACACGCCGCCTTCAATCGTGCGATTGACCTCGCGGCGACGTGCATCATACTCGATCTCAGCACGCATCAACCGGAAACAACGCGAGTCCATGATTTCTTTGATCAGTCGATAACCCGTCAGATCATCACCATCACCATACTCCGGCAACAGATCGTTGCGCGGGTCGACGCGCACGTGCACAACCGCGTGACAGCGCCCGCACTCGACGTACAGATGGATCGCGCCGTCGCGCTCACGATTGTTGTCGCCACCGCCAAACAGTCGTCGCAGGAAATTCATCTCAGATGCTACGTCTGGTCGTCTCTTTTCAGCAAGTATACCACGAGCGATATGCGTTCAGCTGTGTGCTCACGCGCCTGTCTGGGAACGCAGACGTTATCCGGGTAAGGGCGGGCGCGATGTCGCACCCCTGGGAAACAAGCGAACACACACCACAGGCGCACTATGACGGTTCAGCGATGATAACCCGTCCCTCGGCAGCGCGCACCAGCCGGTCGCGGATGGCAAGGCTCAACCCCTCCTGACCGGGATCGCGCACCAGGATGAGATCGACGCCGGACCGTTCGATCTCGCGCAATGCCGCAAACAACCGCTGCGCGACCCGCCCCGGCTCGGTTGCAGGACCGAGCGGCGCCAGATGTATCGGCAGATCGACCAGTTCCGGCACATCCTCATCGAATGCCAGCACACCAACTCGTCTGCCTGCTTCAGCAGCGATCAACGCTTCATTGCGCATGCGCACCAGAGCCGCTTCACGCCTGCCCGCCACGACGATGACCATTGCATCAGGGGCATAGTGGCGCACCAGCATCCCGGGGGCAGGCGCAGCACCGTCATCTTCCGTGAGATAACGCGGTACAAAGGTCAATCCAGGCAACAGTTCCAGCAGTGCCGCAACTGTCACACCGCCGGGGCGCAACAGCACCGGCGGGTCGGCAGTCAGATCAACAACGCTCGATTCAACCCCAATCGGAGCGGGGCCGCCATCGAGCACCAGGTCGATACGTCCCGCCAGATCATCGAGAACGTGCGCTGCTGTCGTTGGACTGGGACGACTGAAACGGTTGGCGCTTGGCGCAGCAACCGGCACGCCAGCGGCAGCGATAAGCGCCAGTGCCACCGGGTGACCCGGCATCCGCACCGCAACGGTTGCGCGCCCGGCGGAGAGGTTGGCAGGCACAACCGAACGCCGCAACACCACCAGCGTGAGCGGTCCGGGCCAGAAACGCTGGGCCAGCGCATACGCGACTGACGGTACGTCGCGTGCAAGTGTATCGAGCTGGCGCAGGTCGGCGATGTGCGCAATGATCGGGTCGGTTGCCGGACGGCCCTTTGCCTGGAAGATACGCGCCACCGCCCGCTCATCGAGCGCACTGGCGCCCAGACCATAGACGGTTTCGGTGGGAAACGCCACCAGACCGCCCGCCCGGATGACCGCAGCGGCTTCGGCGATGATCTGCGGGTCGGGAGCGGACGGATCAACGGTCAAAACTCGTGTCTGAAAGTAACTGGTCACTTCAAGCGCTCATCACATGTACCGTACACATTTTTGCGTCGGCGGGGCAACGTCCTGTGGCGCGCGCGAAAGCCATACCGCCGCCAATTCTTGATCTCGAAGGCTTCTCTGGCCCCAATTATGAATCGTCGCCTTTTTCCCGGCAGAGAACAAACTGCCGAAGGTTCAGGCGTAAAACGCATTGACTGTTCGCTCCGACATCCGAAAGCGCACCCTTGCCCATCTGTGTCCATGATACCAGAACATGCGGTCGTATGCACCCATTGGGCTTCCATATTCCCTATAAATCCTGGCTGACGGTTGAGCCCGCGCCTGCAGGGCGCCGGCGCGCCGGGCGTCAGCCTGTCCTGTACCGCCTCAAGGCGGTGGTACACGGCGATACGATAGGCTTTATACCATTTTTGATTTTTGATTTTAGATTTTGGAATACTACGCCTGGCATCACAAAGCCTGAAACCGCATATGGCAATGCGGTCTTATCAACGATAACTGGTATTAGCCTGTCCGCTCCCGCCTCAAGGCGGCAGCGCCTGCACGGCAGCCTGTCGTGCACCGCCTCAAGGCGATGGTACACAGCGGTACGATAGGCTTCAGCCTGTCCTGCACCGCCTCAAGGCGGTGGTACACGGCGGTACGATACGCTTGAGCCGGTCCTGCACCGCCTCAAGGCGGTGGTACACGGCGGTACGATAGGCTTCAGCCTGTCCGCTCCCGCCTGAAGGCGGTGGTACCGGGAGGTACGATAGGCTTCAGCCTGTCCTGCACCGCCTGAAGGCGATGGTACACGGCGGTACGATAGGCTTCAGCCTGTCCGCTCCCGCCTGAAGGCGGTGGTACCTGCACGGCAAGCCTGTCGTGCACCGACTCAAGGCGGCGGCGCCTGCACGGCAAGCCTGTCCTGCACCGCCTGAAGGCGGCGGTACACGGCGGCACGACCGGCTTGAGCCTGTCCTGTACCGCCTGAAGGCGGTGGGACGGGTACGACCGGCTTGAGCCCGACGGCGCCCGCCTGAAGGCGGTGGTACACGGCGGCACGACCGGCTTGAGCCCGACGGCGCACATGCAGGCGTCGCCCGCTGCCAGCATCGCTATCGGCTATCGGCTATCGGCTATGCCAACCGGCGGGCTTTGCCCTGATAGCCGAGGGCTTCAGCCCGACGGCATCAGGCGCATATCGGATTAGTTTCTAAAAAACCATTGCTTATCTCAGTTCGTGGTACCCGCGACGGTAGTAAATAAGCGGCGAGCCTTCGCGGATTTCCGCATTTTGAACCTCGCCAACAAAGATCGAGTGGTCTCCGCCAGGGAACGTATCGGTCAACCGGCACTCGAACGCCGCCAGTGTATCGTCGAGGATCGGTAACCCCAGCTGACCGAAATGCCAGGCGATGCCCATGAACTTATCGATCTCCGGCGTTGCAAAGCGGCGTGACAGATATTCCTGGTGTTTTTCGAGAATATTGACCGCATAGCGCCCGGCGGCGGCAATCGCATCGTGCGCCCGAACTTTCTTGTCGATACAGATCAAAACCAGCGGCGGGTGCAGGGAAAGCGAACAGAAGGAACTGACCGTCAATCCGAACAGTTGCCCTTCGTGTTCGGTTGTCACTACCGTCACGCCACTGGCAAAATGACCCATCAGCTGGCGGAAGCGAGATTCATCAACTGGCATGGATGCTCCATTGTTTCACGAGAACCCACAGTATTATACGGCGCTGCGCTCATTGCGGTTCGCGCGCGCGATGCGGTTTGGACCGGGTCGTTTGAATGTCAGCGTACTGGCGCTCTGCCGGCTACACCGGGCAGATCAGGTTGAACGGGCACGAGTCGCACTGTGAACCGAACGACGGTTCCCAGCGTCGCGCGCGCATGGCCTCCAGCAGGCGGTCGATCTTTTCTGTATGGTTCGCCAGCACCTGCTCCCGGGGCGTGGCAGGCCGCACGTCTCCGGTGCCTGTGTAGGCAATGACGATTTCATCAGGAGGATGGGGCGTCTCCTGGCGCGCAAGGGCGTACAGGATCACCCGCTCCGACAGATGATCGTCGCTGCGCGGAACGCCGGGCCGCACCCACACCCAGCGCATCACCCCGTTGTGCGTCTCCTCGCGGTCGATCCGCACCTCAATCGTGCCAGCAGGCCGCCGCACGATGATCCGCCGGTCTACCTGTTCAGGCGTAATCCGCCCGTTGCGCAGGTCGTCCCATACACGTCGCACATGCTGCAGCGTCTCGGCAGCGTAGTCATCGGCGTACAACACAGCATCGAGTTCGTAGCGTTGCAACTGGCCGAACACCAGTGAGCGCAGTTCGGCTTCATCAGGAAGAAGGGCGCCATCGCGCACCTGTTCGGTCAGGGTCTTGACGCATTCGCGGATTGCCTGGTGCATGCGCAAAAAGGGCGAGAGGTCGTCGTACAACTGGTAGACGTACTGGTAGAGGAAGCGTCGCCTGCAGCCATCGAGGTCGATGCTCGATGCCGGCAGCGGCATACGTGGCAGCGGCGTGTCTTGCAGGCGCATATCAGGCGCCGGCGCCGGACAGTTCGTCACACTTCCCAGCACGCGCACCCGCCACGGAACCCCATTCCCTTCGCCATCTCCAGGCAGCAACGATGAGCGCTCCGCCGGTTTTGCGCCGTCGCCGCGCGTCGACGCCCGGCTCAGCACCAGCCGGTCGCGCGCGCGGGTCATCGCCACGTAGAGCAGATAACGCTCCTCCTGCTCCTCGCGCTCGACAGGACCGCGAATGAGGCGATCGGGCAACTGGATGCCGCGCTGATTGCCGCGCACCGGGAAGCGCCCTTCCTGCAAACCTGGCACATAGACGATTGGAAACTCCAGCCCTTTCGCGGCATGAACCGTCATCACCCGCACGGCATCCGCATGCACGCCGCTCGATGGTCGCGGACGCATACCAGCAACACGCAGTGCGCGAATGTAGTCGATAAAATGAAGCATATCACCTTCGTCTACTGCTGCCAGGCGCACGAAGGTTCGCGCAATCACAAGAAGCTGACCAAGCGCGGCAATTTCGCGCAGCGCCTCGACATCCTTCCTCGCGGCGCGGACGAACCGCTCACGCATCGCCCGGCTGTGCCGAAACAGATATGCCGTTACAACCTGCCAGGCATCACCTTCGCTCTCCAGTGATTCGATGATCGACCTGAGCTGTGCAAGCGTCCGTTGCCCTGCTTCGCTGAGGCGTGCAACAATCTGCGGGTCGCGCGCCGCCCGTGGCAGCGCCTGTTGGGTATGCCGCGCCAGATCGACCAGCCGGTTGAGATCGGCAGGGTCGAGCCGGTGTTCGGGCATGGTCAGGGCGCGTAACAACCCGGCGCTGTTGGTTGCGCCAACCTGGGCGCAGACTGCCAGAACGTCCTTGACCCCGGGCGTATCGAACACGTTGTCGATATGATCGACCGGAACGCCGTGCGCTTCGAGCACGGCAGCCAGCGCGCCTGCCTGCTCATGGGTGCGACAGAGAACGGCGTGATCACGAAAGCGCCACCGGCGACTCAAAAGCGGAAGACGCTGCGCCACCCGCCGCATCCTTCCAGAACGCACCATGCAGCGCCGCGCCGCGCAGCCCGGCAATAACCGGCGGTTGCGCCGGCACACCCGGCGCAGAATGTCGTGTGCAATGGCGGCATATTCATCCTGGCTGCGCGGCGCGACCCACTCGACGACCACATGGTTGCCGCTGCCGCGCTGCGCCATCAGCGGGGGACGTTCGGCGGCGCGCGGATCGCTCGCCATCACGGCAGCGCTCGCATCGAGGATCGGTTGCAGCGAGCGATAGTTGCGCGTCAGATAGCGGATGTGCGCGTTCGGATAATGCTGCGTGAATTCGTCGAGGTTGGCGGCGGACGCGCCACGAAAACGGTAAATGCTCTGCCAGGCGTCGCCAACCGCCCACACCTGCCCGCGCCCGCCATCGAGCAGCCTGATGAGCTCGCCCGAAGCGTAGTTGATGTCCTGAAACTCATCGACCAGCAGATAACGGTATCGACGGCGGAGATCGGCGGCGATTGCCGGGTGGTCGCGCAGCGCCTGCACCGGCAATCCGATCAGATCGCCATAATCAAGGACGCCTGCCTCGCGGAGGATGGCTTCGTACCGCGGATAGACCTGCGCCAGTTCACGAAGAGCCGCGGCCCGTCGCGCAGCGCGTTCGCGCGCTTCGGTCGCTTTGCGGGTCACACCAGGGTGATCCCGCTCCGCTTCCTCGATCAGGCGTTGCGCCTCCACTTCTGCCAGACGCGCATATTCCTCCGGCGACCACAATTCATCCTTGACACGGCTGATCGCCTGGATGATCGCCAGCAGATGCCGGGTCGGTTCGCGCAGGTCTTTGAAATGCTCCAGACGCAGGTCATTCAGGCGTTTCGACAGCAACATGAAGAGATCGGCAGTGTCGAGCAGGCGCGCATCGACCGGCAGCCCCAGATGTGTGCCGTAGATCCGCAGCACATTCAAGCCCCACGAATGAAAGGTGCTGATCTCGACACGTCCGGCGAGATGCGGAGATTCCTGACGCAGCGCTGCAATGATCCGCTCACGCATCTCTTCCGCTGCCCGGTTCGAGAACGTCAGCGCCAGAATGGACGCCGGATCAACCCCCTGATGCACGAGTGACACATATTTCGCCACAATGCTGCGCGTCTTCCCGGTGCCAGGTCCGGCGGCGAGCAGCAGCGGCAGGGGCGCATCAATCGCCGCCTGCTGCTCCGAGTCGAGCGTGAATGTGGAACCTGCAGCTGCAACCGGCGCTTCTGGCAACACTGGCGGTTCGAGGCAACAAACATTCACCAGTTGTGCGCACAGGGCATTCGACGAAACAGCAAAATGCGCCGCCAGCGTCTCGATGCTCCACTCCGGTTGCTGAACCGCCATCCAGAGTTCCTCTGCCGGCACAAGCAGTTCGAGTGCAAAAAGGTTCGCCTCCTGTTCGCGACGTTCGCGCGTGTTGTAGGTGCGCACTGCCGTCTGATCGGCACCCTCACCGACTGCGCGTTCATCGAGGGTTTCATCGGTATCGCGGAAGGGACCGGCGGTCAACCCTTCGAGCGCCACATGACCAATTTCGTGTGCAATCACGAAGCGCTGGCGGGTCGGCGGAAGATCGCGTCGCACCCGAATGACTTGCAGTTCTGGTTCGACTTTCCCCTGAATGCCTTCGGCGAGCGTCGTTGTCGGAACGACGGTCAAATCCCAGAGGGTCTCCGCCAGATCATCGAGCGGGAGCGGACGGTCAGACGCGCCACCGATGCGTTCCAGGTACGATCGGCGAACATCACGCGCCAATGCGCGGATGTGTTGTGAACGAACGCTCATAGTCAGCGTCTGACATTCGGCAGCACATCAGCCCAGGCTGCTCGTTCTTCATCGGTTGGGGCGCTGTCGGCAAACGCCTGCGCAAAACTGACGACCGCCTCGTCTGGTTCGATGATTCCATCTTCAGCGCTGAGCCGTGCTGCTGCGCTGACAGGCGGCGGAGCAAGCAACGCTGTCCGAATGATGGACGTTGTGGTTTGCAGAGCATCTGCAAGGCGCTCGATCAATCGTTCGGGAATAGTTGCAACATGCACTTTACCGCGCTCCAGACGCGCCAGCAGATCGACCGGCAATATCAACTGGCGTGCCAGCCGTCCGACAGTCAGCTGCCGCGCCTTGCGCAGCCCGGTCAGGTTTTGCGCTGGCTCACCGCTCAATTCGCGCTCCCATGCAGCGCGTGCCAGCGCCATCACCCGATCAGCTGCCGCTTCCTCTTGCGGCGTCAGCGCTACTAGCGCATCCAGTTCGCCGAGCATCAGATTGAACTCAAGAAACGCGCGCAACTCCTCACGCACGTCCGGCGGTTCATTTGCCACAAACGCATTGAGACCGATCACCTGGCCAGACTCGAGCAGTTCCTCGTAGCGTAGCGCCGCTTCGATAAAATACGAACGGTCTCTCATGATGACTCCCTGGACGCCAGCACCTGGCGCAACCGTTTGACCGCGCGATTGTAGATATGTGAGACGTTTGCAGGAGACATCTCCAGCATCTGCGCAACATCGACCCCGCGCACTCCTTTCAGGCGATGGGTGATAACAATGCGCTCGTTTGGGGGCAACGCCGCAATCGCCGCATGCAACCGCCTGCGCTCCCCTTCGTCGCGGTACGCTTCGACCAGGCGTTCCATTGTGGAATCTTCGATCATCTCGTGGAGCGGCGAGCCGTCGTCGCCAATCGGCGCATCCAGACTCTCGGTAAAAGATAAGGTGTTCTGTGTCCTGTTTTTTCGTTCGTGGAGAATACGGTTGACCGTCGTCGAGATGTAGGCGCCGAATCGGCGCTCCATACTGACAAAGCCAGGGCTGCGCACATCGCGATAAAATTGCTGAATGGTCATCAGCAGCACATCGCTGCAGGCGTCTTCATCCAGCCCCAACCTGCGCACCCGTCCATAGATCCAGTTGCGCACCGCGAGGATGACAGCGTCACAATCCGCCTGAAGCGCCGGCGTCACTGCACCGCCCGTCGTCAGCGCTGCCCGAATGCGCGCCACACGCTCCTGACATTCCTGCACCACTTCATACCATGTCTGTGTCATGCGATTATTGGTGATTTGGTGATTGCGTGATTGCGTGATTGCGTGATTGCGTGATTTTTGGTTCCTGGCGCCTGGCGCTCGATTTCCTATTTCCTATCTTTTATCTTCTATCTTCTATCTCCTATTTCTATCTTCTATTTCCTATTTCCTACCTTCTATCTTCTATCTCCTATTTCCTACCTTCTATCTTCTATCTCCTATCTTCTATCTCCTATCTTCTATCTCCTATCTTCTATCTCCTATTTCCTACCTTCTATCTTCTATCTCCTATCTCCTATCTCCTGGCGCCCGGTTCGCAGCTCCCCGAACAGACGTGCATGGATGATACCAGTTCCACTTGAATACTCCGCAAACGGAGTTCCGTCAAATCGCATCAGAACGCCCTGCGCGATAATCTCCAATCCAAAATCTAAAATCTAAAGTGGTATGATACCCAATCACTTCAGCGATTGTCAACCGACCGAGATGAAAAAAGTGGTGCGCGACTGTCTTATCCTGTTCATAGAAACACGGTATGCTGAACGCAACCAATGATGGAACAGTCGCGTATGTGGAGACCAGGGCGGGTGCTGGATATGAACAGAGGAGGCGAACATGATCGCTGTCAGCAACCACGCACGCCTGCGGCAGGCGCAGCGCAACCTGAAGGACAACGAGGTGGATTTCATCATGCGGCATGGGCGCCGTATTCGCAGCGGCGGCGTGCTGCACATCTTCCTTGGACGACGTGACATCCCAACTGATCGGGCAACCTTTCAAAAATATCATCATCTGGAAGGCGCCACACTCGTCATCAACGATACCGGAGGAACACCGGTACTCATCACCGTCTACCGCAACCGCCGCGCCCTGCGCGACATTCGCCGCAAACAGAAGTACGACAGAAGCGTGGCGGAATAGACGATCAGAAAAGGTAAAAGACGCCTTTTTCGCATCCAGGAACCGCACACGCATCGTCAGGAACAGCGAGAAGGAAGCAAAATGAATGCGGGGGGGTGCAGCAATGCTGCGCCCCTCTTCATTCCACGCAGGAAGCACTGATCGGTCCTGGGCGATCTCACGATTGCGAGAGGGGGTCAATCTACGCAATCACTGTACATGATACAATGTCATAGTGAATACCAGTGCAGGTCGTGCAGTGTCGCAGTACACCGCGCTCCACAGTACAGCGGGAATGAGGTCTGAAATGCTCAATGCGGTCACCCACTGGCTACGCACCCTGCCATACGCCGATCCGACGACATACCGACAGGCGTCGCTCCTTCAGACGATGCTGATTGTAGTTGCAGTCCTTTCTCTTCCCAGTTCATTCGTTACACTGCTGGCGCCTGTGCCCCTGACGGTTGCGCTGATCGTCATGGGGATTATCTGGACAGGTCTGCCGCTCAACCTTGCCGGCATCGCACTGGTGCGCCGTGGTCGTTTTGTTGCCGGGCTTGCGCTTGGATGCTTTGGGCTCATCCTGGTCACCGGCACATTGCTTCTCACAACAGGCGTGCGCACCAGTGGTTCGTCGCTCCTTACCTTCGCTCTGCCAATCGTGCTTGCGGGGCTGATGGGAACCAGACGACTGGTTATATGGACGATCGTTCTGAGCAGTATCAGCGTTGCAGTGACGATCGCACTCGAGGAGGCGGGGGCGCCGTTTGTTGGCATCGCGGCATCACGCGCAGGAAACATCGGCGGCGATCTGGGGGGATTCATCGTCCTTACCACCATTCTTGGCATCTTTACAACCGCCTTTGGGCAAACATTGCGCACTGCGCTGCAGGAGGCGCGTGAGCGCAATCAGCGCCTCGAGGAACTTCAGGCAACGCTGGAGACGCGCATCGCCGAGCGCACGGCAGAACTTCAGTCGGCTCTCGCAGAAGTGAAGGAACGAGCTGCTACACAGGAGCGCCTGCTCGAGGAAAACCGTCTGCAACGCACGATCATTCAGGGGTTGAGTGTACCGGTGCTGCCGGTCAGCGCCGATACGTTGATCGTTCCGCTCGTCGGCGCACTCGATAGCGAGCGATTGCACATCTTGCAGGATCAGGCGCTCCATACACTGGAACGCTCGATGGCGCACCGTCTCATCCTGGATATCAGTGGCGTTCCGGTGGTCGACCAGCAGGTTGCCCAGGGATTGATCGATGTGGTACGACAGACCCGATTACTTGGCGCTGAGACGGTACTGGTCGGCGTTCGTCCCGAAGTCGCACAGGCGCTGGTCAGCATTGGCATCGATCTTCGACAGGTGCGCACATATCGCGATCTGGAGGCTGCTCTGCATGATGACAGACCACGAAGCTACACTCTACGTCGTGATCGGCGGTAGCGGATTCATCGGGCATCACCTGGTGAACCTGCTGCTGCGCCAGGGACGACGGGTGCGCGTCTTTGACCGGATACCGTTCAATGATCCGCGCGTTGACTATGTCCAGGGCGACATTCGCCGCATCGATGATGTACGATGGGCATGCGCCGATGCTTCGGTCGTCTTTCAATGCGCCGCTATGGTCGACTGGCATCCAGGAAATGAGCGCACGTTGTACGACGTCAATGTCACCGGCAATCGCAATGTCATCGAGGCGTGCACTGCCCGTCCCGGTGTTCGCCTGATCTCCACGAGTTCGATCGATGCTGTCTTTGGTGGTCTTCCTGTCCGCAATGGTGATGAGACCCTGCCATACCCTCGTCGGCATCTCTCGTTCTATGGATACACGAAAATGCTCGCAGAGCAGGAAACCCTTGCTGCTACCGGACGCAATGGACTGATGACCTGTGTGATCCGTCCTCCGGGTGTGTACGGACCGGGCGACCCGCATCGTCTGCCGACCGTCATTGCTGAAGCGCGTCGCGGCAGGCTTGTGCGCCTTGGTGACGGGCGCGCCCGTTTCAACCATACATACGTCGAGAACATCGCATACGCGCATTTACTGGCTGCCGATCGCCTCACACCGGGATCGCCGGTCAACGGACAGTGCTATTTCATCACCGATCAGCCGCCGCGCAATTTCTTCGACTTCGTTGAGTCATTTGTGACGGCAACAGGACTGCCCCCTGCAAGGCGAACAATACCCTATCACACAGCGTATGCGCTGGCGACAGTGCTGGAAGGATGGGCGCGTCTGTCGCGAGGACGGTTTGGCAAACCGCTGCTCACCCGTTCCGTTGTGGCATCGACCTGTATCGACTGCTGGGTTACATCGGCGAAGGCGACGCGCGATCTGGGCTACACACCCCAGATTTCAGAGCACGATGCGTTCAGGAGCACCGTCGCATGGCTGAACGATCTGGCGATGATCGGTGCGTCGTGAACATCGTGATCTGTGGATACAAAAGGGGGGCACGTTGATGCCCATCAAAAAACCGCCCCTTCGATACGCGCTGCGCGCTCCTCAGGATGCGGTTGTTCAGTATCCTGCGTTATGCGGATAGGTTCCTGGTCTACGTCCGCGCGAACGCTGGCTTCGCGCTAAAGGTGATCGCCACGCTCATTGCTATGGACTGCTGAAGCAAGGCTTCAGCAGTCCATAGAACGCTTACTGGCAAGCAGGGTAATTAGCATTCCAACGAGATTTCGTATATCCGACAAAGGCGCGTATTCAGACGCATCGCGCCCTCAGCGGCGCAGCGTCTTGTGACGCTTGCGAACGCCATCTCGCCGCCGATGCGTGATCGCGGGGGCTTTCCTCGATGGCGAACCGTCACCCGCACCGGTGCAACAGGCGCGAAAACGTGAGACTCGGAAGCGTGGGCTTTGTGGACTTTGTATCTTTGTGGTGCGATCATTACGCGATGTCTCGTTGTCGTGTCAAGACCCCTGGCGGGCAGGTTGCAGGGTCAGCGCCGACCGGCGGGCTTGACCGGGCAGGTATTGATGCCCAGCACCGAATAGAGCGGGCACACGCCGATCGCAGCTGTCACGAGCAGCATGAACGCGATGACGCCGGCAACGATCTGCCAGACTCCGCTCAACAACGTGAATGCCGCCGCCAGCACTGCGATCCCAAGTACCGCACGAATGCCACGATCCAATGTACCTTCATTCTTTGCGAACATGGTCAGGCTCCTTTTCTGATGTGCTGAGAAATGTGTCCGATAACCGCATCACTCTTGAAATGCAGCAACCGGCAAAAGGTTACAGACGGATAGGTAATACGACCGGGGTACAATAGGACAGAAGCGGTTACCGCCGCGCTTGCCGATATCATAAGAAGCAGAGGAGACTCCCGTGCGGGCTGTTGATGACACTGGATTGTTCAGCACTATGATCGAACGGCAGCAGGCGCCAGCGCTGCAACGCATCCTGCTCGCAATCAGCGGCGCAGCGCTGGTTGCGCTGATCGTCTTCCTTACGGCGCTTGGCATGACGCCTGCTGGTGGCGTTCCTGCCGCTGGCGCAGTCGTTGTGATGCTGACCAGCCTGGCGAGTGTGGTGATCCTTCGTCGCGGGCGCTTTCGCCTGGCGGTTCTGATCGCATCTGCCGGTCTGACCGGTGCGGTGTTTTTCGTGACCGTCATTTACGGGTATCCGGCGGCAACACCGTTCTTGCTGGTAACACTCGTACCGATCATCCTGACCGGTCTTCTGATCGAAATGCGCGCACTGATTGCAATCGCTGCAATGAGCGGGTTGCTTCCCGCCTTCATCCGCATCCTCCATCCGGCGATTGATCCATTCATCGATGATTCAGTTCAACCACCCGGTGATCTGACCATCGTTGCGGTTGCCTTGTTCGTGCTTGTACTCTTTGTGGTCGCGACAATCATTGCGCTGTTCGGCCCGGTGCTGCGTCAATCACTCATCAGAGCGCTGGCGCGTGAGCAGGAACTCGAACTTTTGCGCGCGTCGCTCGAAACGACCGTCAACGAGCGCACTGCCGATCTCCAGAAAGCGCTGCATGCTGTAGAGCAGCGTGAGGCGCAGTTGCAGCAGACGCTTGCCGACCTGCGCGCAAGCCAGGAAACAATCCGTGAACTGAGCGCACCGGTTCTCCCGGTCTTGCCCGGTGTGCTGGTAACCCCACTGATCGGCGCAATCGATGAAGCGCGCGCGGAAGTGTTCGTCTCGAATGTTCTGCGCACTATTGAGCGCGAACGCGCACATTACGTGATCTTCGACATCACCGGCGTTCCACTTGTCGATACGCAGGTCGCTCGCACGATCCTGCGGGCTGCCGATGCCGCACGTCTGCTTGGAGCACAGGTGGCCGTGGTCGGCATTCGTCCCGAGGTAGCGCAAACGATGGTAGGGCTCGGTGTTGCGCTTAAGCACATGCGCACGTTTGCGAATCTGCAACAGGCGATTGGCACACTGCACGCCACACAATAACCCACGTAAGTGCACACTATCGGAGTGAAAAGCACACCCAGGAGCGCGGGCATCTCGCCCGCGTCCTGAATGCGAGGGCAAGATGCCCCCTCCCCCAGGAAACGTAGGACCGGTCATCAGTCCACGTCACTGTTCGCAATTTGTAACTGTTCACACTTGGGGTCACGGAATCGCCTTCGGAGCGAGGGCGTTTCGCTTTCCTACTTGTCTGCACGACGTTCAGGAGGCGGCTCAGAGCACGGAGTCGCCTTCGGAGCGAGGGCGTTTCGCTTTCACTGGCAGTCGAGGGCGTCCCGCCCTCGCTCCCAGGAGCAGTCTGAACAGTTACCGCAATTCCGGCATTTGACGCCTGCTCTCTTCTGTGGTATCCTCGCCGTGCCTTGCAAATCGTGAAAGAAAAGTAAACAGGTCCACGACGACTGTATGATGTCACGAAGCAAACGCCTGGTGCGGCGCTGGCTGGCGCTGGCGTTCGTTGTTGTTGTGCTGGTCCAGGCGTCGCCGCTCATCGCAGCAGACCATGCCGGGGTCGCTCCCGAACTCTGGCTGCCGACGCCTCCCGGTGAAGAGTGGCGCATCATTCAGGGGTACGCCTGTGGCACCCACAACGGCTGGGACCGCTATTCACTCGATCTGGTTCGGGTTGGCGGTCCGAGCGCCGGCGCTCCAGTGCGCGCCGCTGCTGACGGTGTTATTTTCGTCTGGGCACGGCGGAGCGGCACCCTCATCCTCCGTCACGAGGGCAATCTCTACACCATGTACACCCATATGCAGCGCGCCGAAAATCCACAGGTCGGTCGGATCGTGGCGCGCGGCGAGGTGATCGGCGCTGTCGGCGATCGCGGATCGCCGGGGATCGTCCATCTGCATTTCACAGCGTTCACGGCAGAGGGACCATGGGCGCGCAATCGGCGTTCTGTGCCGTTGCGTTTCGTCGAAGGGTATGACCTGCCGGAGATTGGCGGATGTAACCAGTATGGCGGGAAGGTGCTGGTGGCTGGCAGCGCACCGCTGTCGAACGTCGAGGGAATTGGTTTTGCCGGCGCAGAAATCGGGCGCTGGTACAGTGGCGACGTGCGGATCGAGTTCAGCGGCACGGCAATGACCGCGGGGTATCGGGCAGCGTGGGGCGCAGATCCTGCCGGCGCGACACCGGAAATAACAACACCCAACGGAAGTGTCAGTCTCGCCGAGGCGGGCGAAGGGTTGCACACGCTCTTCGTGCGCGGGTGGGACCGCAATGGGCAGCAGACGATCGCCACGTTTGGTCCCATAGGCTACGATATCACGCCGCCAGAACCGCCGCCTGCAATGGAACCAATTTTTCTGAAAGCCGGACAGACAACGCCGATCACGTGGGAACCAGCGGGCGACGCCGCTTCCGGCGTTGCCGGTTACCGCATCTACATCGGCAACGATCCAGACGGCGTTTCAGAATGGTTCACTCCTCTGCCGGAGATTGAAGCGCCGCCACTGGCGCCCGGCGAGCACCTGCTGCGTGTGCAACCCATCGATTATGCCGGCAACGCGGGGGAATGGACGACGATCGCGCGAGTCGTCGCGCGACCGTAAGAAAAGCCTGTCGTAACGCATGGGAATGGAGGCTTCGCTCGCGAAGCACTCTTGCCGTTCGCCAGAAGATTGCCCCAGCGCCAGCACGCTTCGTAACGATGGCGGTGCAGGATTTCTCCGAACCGACGCAAAGCTAGGCATGATCGCGGTCGCGATCATGCTGCTCAAATATCCAGGTTGCGCACCTCGAGCGCGTGGGTCTGAATGAAACGTTTGCGCGGCGGAACCAGATCGCCCATCAACATTGTAAAGGTCTCATCCGCCTGCTGCGCATCTTCCAGCGTCACCTGCAGGAGCAGGCGATTGAGCGGATTCATGGTTGTCTCCCACAACTGCGCAGCATTCATCTCGCCCAACCCTTTATAGCGCGTCACGACTGCTTTGTTGCGCTCCGAAGGCGAGAGCGTTGCCAGGTACTGATCGCGCTCTGCATCGGTAAAGACGTACTTTTCGGTCTTCCCATGCACAACGCGGTAAAGCGGCGGTTGCGCCAGGTAGAGATGCCCGTTCGTTATGATCTGTCGCATGTAGCGGAAGAAGAACGTGAGCAGCAGCGTGCGGATATGGCTGCCATCGACATCTGCGTCGCACATCAGAATAATGCGATGGTAGCGCAATTTGGACGGGTCGAACTGATCGCCGACGCCGGCGCCGATAGCAGTAATCAGCGCCTTGACCTCATTGTTGGAGAGCATTTTGTCGAGCCGGCTTTTCTCGACATTCAGAATTTTGCCGCGCAGCGGCAGGATCGCCTGATAGCGCCGATCGCGCCCCTGTTTGGCGCTCCCGCCGGCGCTATCACCCTCAACGATGAACAACTCAGTGCGTGCGGGATTGGTATCCGAGCAGTCGGCCAGTTTGCCCGGCAGCGAAAATCCTTCCATTGCGCTCTTGCGGGACGTTTCGCGCACCTTCTGCACAGCAATGCGGGTGCGCGCCGCCGAGATGCACTTCTCAACAATGCGTCGCGCTTCCTGGGGATTCTCTTCGAGCCAGGCGCCGAAGGCGTCGCCAAACACTGTGTTGACAGCGCTGGTGGCGGACGGGCTGACCAGTTTCTCCTTCGTTTGCGAACTAAACTGCGGGTCGCGCAGTTTGACGCTGATGACAGCAGTGAGTCCTTCACGCACATCATCGCCGGTCAGGTTCCCTTCGTTTTCCTTGAGAAACCCTTTGCTGCGCGCATACGCATTGATGACCCGCGTCAGCGCGCTGCGAAAACCGGCGACGTGCGCGCCGCCATCGGTGTTGTTGATGCCGTTGGCAAATGCATAGACCGAGTCGGTATCGAAGCTTTCGGTGTACTGCAGCGCCACTTCCACCATGACATCATCGACGACACGTTCGACATAGAACGGATGCTTGTGGAGCACATTCCTGTCTTTGTTAAGATGGCGCACATACGAGCGAATGCCGCCCTCGAAATAAAAGTTAACCTCGTTGCCATCGCGCTCATCGACGAATCTGAAGCGCAACCCTTTGTTGAGGTACGCCATCTCGCGGAAGCGTTGTGCCAGAGTCTTGAAGTTGTAGTCCAGCGTCTGAATAATCGTCGTATCCGGCAGGAAGCGCGTGATAGTGCCACGCCGGGTAGTCGGACCGACTTTCTGCACCTCACACAACGGGACGCCACAACGGTACTCCTGATAGTAGTGCATCCCGTCACGTGCATTATGAACATCAACGCGCATATATGAAGAAAGCGCATTGACGGCGGATACACCGACGCCATGCAAGCCGGACGAGACCTTATAACTTTTATTGTCGAACTTCCCGCCGGCGTGGAGCACCGTCATCACCACCTGCAGGGTGCTGACTCCGAGTTTAGGATGCGGACCGGTCGGAATGCCATAGCCATCGTCGGCGACTGTGACCGACCCATCCTCGTGGATGGTCACCTCAACGGTCGTTGCGCGCCCGGCCATCACCTCATCGACCGAATTATCGACGACCTCGCGCACCATGGTGTGCAGGCCATTGACATCAGTTGGGCCGATATACATGCCGGGACGGCGACGCACCGCCTCCATTCCCTCAAGCACCTGGATCTGATCTTCATCATAGCCGGTCGCACCGACCGAGCGCAGTGGTTCTGTTGTCATAGACGACTCGAATTATTCATTGGCAGGATTGTATGGTTCTACATTCCTGGACGAATCACCTGTTGTTCACTCAAGCGGAGCACGCGTTCGCGGTAGAACGCCATCCGCGCCGCCGCAAGACCGACGCCGATGTAGGCGCTGCCGAGCGCTGCAGCCACCCCACCGAGCGTCGATGTTTCCAGCAGTCCCCAGATCACCTCAGTGCCACGGGTGATCAACAGCGAAAGGAGCAGCAATCCGATAACGCCCCACAGGTTGCGGCGCACCAGTTCAAAACTGGCCCGCAAAGCGCGCAGTGGACCCATCCGGCTCATCACAATCGCCTCGTTGGCGAAGCTGACATAGATCTGCACCCAGATCACCACAACCAGGATCAGGCTGATTGCCAGCACCCCAAGTACTTCATTGACTGCCATAAGGAGCGCCGATATGATGGCGAACGGCAGCCCGACGAACACGAATGCCGCTGCCAGGATCGCCATTACCCCGAGCACTGCAGCGCCAATACGCACCATCACCCGCCAGAAGCCGGGTTGCAGTGCCGGTTCGCCGCGCACCGCAGCGCCAACCAGCGTCAGAAACAGTACACCGACAGGAAAGACGATCAGATTGATCAGCACAAAGGTCAGCACTGCTGCTGGCGCACTGGCGATCGTGATCACCGCGTCTGTGCTGCTGGTCGCCAGCGCGCCTGGCGCAAAACGCGGGATAATGAAGCGGGGCATAACGCTCATCAGCCCCAACGCCTGACGCAGGTCGGTCTGACCGAGTTCTGCCAGCAGTGCGCTCATCTGGCTCTGCGTATCACCATTTGCGTCCGTCGATGCGCCTGCCAGCCTGGTGAGAAAACCATCGAAACGGTCGAATAACGGCGCAAATGAAACCGGCGCCGTCGTCAGCAACGCCAGGTTGAACACGAACACCAGCAGCAACGCAGCCGGCCTGCGGTGAATGGCGCGATATCCTTCGCTCAGCGTGTCGATAATCGAGGCGGGTTGCGGCATACTGACGCTCTAAGTACGTTATCAGACAACCCTGGTATTATACCATATGTCGCTTCGTATTGGAGATGATCAGAACATGGGTTCACATGCATAGATGACGAGAGGGGTAGATTACGTGATTACGTGATTACGTGATTGTTTTCCACGTTCGCACGTTCGCACGTTCCCACATTCCACGTTCCCACGTTTGCACGTTCCCACGTTCCTGCACCCGCTGTCAACGAATGAAGAACGAATAAACGAATGGGTCGCACTCCGGATGCATGTCTCCGACTTCCTGCACCTCTGCTCCTGCGTTTGCATCAACAGACTCCGTGAGCATGAGATTGCGAGATTGCGTGATTACGTGATTGTTTTCCCCGTTCCCACGTTCCCCGTTCCCACATTCCCCATTCCCACGTTCGCACGTTCCACGTTCCACGTTCCCACATTCCCCGTTCCCCGTTCCCACGTTCCCACGTTCCCACGTTCCCCGTTCCACGTTCCCAAATCGCCAACGGTGTTATAATAGAAAGGATCTATCCCATCAGAAAGCCTTAAAGATGGCAATGTCCACGGTATCGAATCAGGTGGTTTTCACGCCAGAGGCGCTCGCTGCGCTGACGGTTCCTGGCGCTGCAGAGCGCTGGAATGCTATCCAGGAACGATTGCAGCCGGTGCTGGCGGCATACGCGGCCCGCTTCAGCGCCGAAGCGCTCCGGCGTTTTCCACGTATCTGGAGCCTCTACGAGATCAGTTACCGTACCCAGCGCGCTATCAACCGCGGACGCGGCGTGCGCGATCCAATCGACGACTACTATCTGGTCATTGATCGACCGCCGCGCGGCGCAGGGGTCTACCTGGCAGTCAGCGGCACCGAACGCCTGATCCTCGTCGCCCTCCAGGTGGCGCGCCGCCGCAAGGACGACCTGGCGCGCGTATGGGAGGAATCGCGCACGATCTGGATGCCGCTGGTGGAACGCATCCGCGAAGTGCGCTTTGCCGACCGTGAGCGCGCGCCCGATCCGGCAGCACTGTGGATCGACCGCTACCTGGCAAACCGTACAGCCTCATCGCTCCTGGCGGGGTTCGCGCACCGCTGGGACGACCCGCAGATTTTCGAGCCGGCGTTCATTGATCGCCTGATCGAGGACGCACTCGCGTTGCTGCCACTCAACGAAGCGCTCATGGAGCGTGCCGAGGCGCGTGATCCAACCGGCGCCGCATGGCTGCGCGAGCAGCGTGTTGCCTATCTGACAGCGGAAGAACCACCGATCGAGGTTATTATCGAACGCATTCGAGCGCGTGGCTTTACCCTTTCCGAACATATTATGCGCGCCTACCATGTCGCAGTGCGCACTCGACCGCTTGTTATTCTGACCGGTATTTCCGGTACGGGCAAGACCCGCCTGACCCGTCTGTACGCCGATGCGCTGGCTGGCGAACATCTGGCGCCGGGTCAGGAGAATGAGCGCTACCTGCTGGTGGCAGTGCAGCCCGACTGGCACAGCGCGCGTGATCTTCTGGGGTACTACAATGCGATCACAGGGAAATACCATCCCACGCCGTTTCTCCGCTTTCTGCAACGCGCCGCCGCCGATCCGACCGCGCGCTATTTCGTGTGCCTCGACGAAATGAACCTGGCGCGACCGGAATACTACCTGGCGCCGATCCTGTCGGCAATGGAAACCGACGATCGCCTGATCGACCTTGGCGCTCCCACCGCCACCGTGGAGACTGTGACCGGCGAGACTCTGACCAACCCCCTTCGCCTGCCACCAAATGTCGTCATTGTTGGCACCGTCAACGTTGACGAAAGTGCGCACACCCTCTCCGATAAACTGCTCGACCGCGCGAATGTGATCGAGTTGACCGACCTTGATCTGGAAGGGTTCCGCGCAGCCTATCCCGGTGCGATCAACGACGCCATCTGGAGGGTGATCGTTCAGGTTCACAACAGGGTGGCATACGCAGGGCAACCGTTCGGGTACCGCGTCCTGAGCGAGATGCTGCACTATATCGAACAGTCACAGGGAATACTGACGCCGCAGCAGGCGCTGGATCTTCAGATCAAGCAAAAAGTGCTGCCAAAACTGCGCGGCGACGACACGCCACGTCTGCGGCGCGCATTGACCGAACTGCTGGAACTGCTGCTCGGCGCACCCCACAGCGACTGGAAACGCGCTGCGCAGGTTGCGCCGGAAGCGATTGCTGCTGCACCTTTCCCTGAGTCAGCCGAGAAAGTGCGGCGGATGCTCGAACGCCTCGATGCCGATGGATATACCGATTTCTATGGCTGAGGCGCCCCTTTCTGGTCAAGGCGCCGCGTTTCGCGTATGATAAGAAGGGCGCGTAACACACCAATCACTGCCGAAGGAGAAGAGAAATGTCGCTCACTGCGCTTTCGCCGCTCGACGGACGTTACCGCGCCGATGTCGCCGATCTCGAAGCATACTTCAGCGAAGCGGCGTTGTTCCGCTATCGGGTGCGTGTCGAGGTTGAGTATCTGTTGTTTCTGACGCGCGCGCGGGACGCCAATCTCACGCCGAAACTCGATCCGCGCGCCGCAGCGGCATTGCGCGATCTCTACCGCTCATTCTCGGCTGCCGATGCCGAAGCGATTGCCGCGTGGGATCGCAAGGTCAACCACGATGTCAAGGCAGTCGAATACTGGCTGCGCGAACGGCTCGATGCGCTTGATCTCGGCGCGTGGAAGGAAGCGGTGCATTTTGCGCTGACATCGGAAGATGTCAACAATCTGGCGTATGCCCTGATGACCCGTGAGGCGCGCGATCTGACGCTCATGCCTGCGGTTGGCGAGATTATTGCGACGGTACGCGACCTGGCGTTTGCGGAGGCCGAGACGCCGATGCTGGCGCGCACCCATGGTCAGCCCGCCACGCCGACAACCTTTGGCAAGGAGATGGCAGTGTTTGCCGCGCGGCTCCAGCGTGCACACGAACAGGCGTCGGGAATCCGGATCACCGGCAAACTGAACGGAGCCACCGGCACATTCGCAGCGCACGTCGCGGCATTGCCACAGGTAGACTGGATTGCATTCAGTCGCGGGTTCATCCGGTTCCTCGACCTGGAGCCTGTGCTGTTGACCACTCAGATCGAGCCGCACGACACGCTTGCCGAACTGTGCGACGCACTGCGACGGATCAACACGATCCTGATCGATCTCTGCCAGGATATGTGGCGCTACATCAGCGACGGCTACCTGGTGCAGATCGCACGTCCCGACGAAGTCGGGTCATCTACCATGCCGCACAAGGTCAATCCTATCGATTTCGAGAACGCCGAAGGCAACCTGGGGCTGGCAAACGCACTGCTGGAGCACTTCAGCCGCAAGTTGCCGGTCTCGCGCCTGCAACGCGACCTGACCGACAGTACGGTATTGCGGAACCTTGGCGTGGCGTTCGGGCACTGCCTGCTCGGTTACCGGCGCATCAGCAAGGGATTGGGCAAGATCGCCGTTGATCGAGAGCGTCTGCTGGACGATCTGCGCCGTCACCCGGAGGTGCTGGCGGAGGCAGTGCAAACGATTCTGCGCCGTGTCGGCTACCCGGAACCATACGAGGCGCTTAGGCGCCTGACGCGCGGGCGGGCGCTGACGGTTGCGATGCTGCACGCATTCATCGAAGAACTCGACGTTGCGCCGGAGGTAAAGAACGAATTACGCGCCCTGACGCCGGAAACCTACATCGGGCTGGCTGATCGCCTGGCGCGGATGGTATGAGTCGGCGATCAGGAGCCCTTACAAAATAGTGCGCAAACCGATCAACTTCCGGTACTGTCGGGTGCTTGACCTTCGCCGATCTTCCATAGTATGCTTTCGCAAGGTGACTACATCGTCATTCCTTTGCGATCCCTGCTATGACCGGCGCACAATCCGATTCCTCGGGACAATCTGACCAGACTGTACTGCTGATCCGTCTTGCCGATGAGATCTATGCGCTGCCATCGGTCTATGTGCGCGAAGTCGGGCGATACCGGGCATTCACCCCTGTTCCTGGCGCGCCGCCGCTCCTTCCCGGCATTATCAGTCAGCGTGGCGTCATTCTGCCGGTTGTGGACCTTCGTCTCGTGCTGGGGATGCCAGCCGTCGAGACTACCCGCTCGACACGTCTGGTGACCGTCGTGTACGAGGATATCGACATGGCGCTGCTGGTCGATGCTGTGATCGATCTGGCGGCGTTGCCGCCCGAAGCCTTCGGACAGCCGCCAGCCGGTCTCGACCCGGCACGCGCCCGGTTTCTCCACGCCGTCGCATTCTACGATGACCAGACAGTTGCGATGCTCGACGTCGGGGAGATTGTTGCAGCACTGCGAGAGGCGTAGGAAGGGGGGGATTTTGGATTTTAGATTTTGGATTTCTTGATTTTTGGTTCGTGGTTGCTGGTTTTCGGTTCTTTGATATGTGATGTTTGGTTCCTGGTTCTGAATTTTTGATTTTCCAGTCTGCAAGACATTATCGGAAAGTTATCGCATTAATTAGAATGAAAGGTGTTGTTTGACAAGATTATACATATATGCTATGATAGCAGGAGGAAGA